>OLXB01000818.1_pt1 | contig 12926 bp, 10 predicted proteins | sample 1673681 | NCBI WGS metagenome assembly OLXB01 (sample SAMEA103958121, study PRJEB25191) | human gut metagenome
GATAAATGCAAAAAGAAATCCCCATGCTTTGTATCAAAACATGAGGATTTAGTTGTGGGATGACTCAAAAAATGATCCAATTCCCGGCTATCGTTTTGCAATAGCCCTTTCGTTTTACATTGGGTGCATTTGGGTGCAGAAATCGGTTCTTGGGTGCAAATCAGGCTCGTTGGGTGCAGCGTAACCGCTTAATAATCCCGCCCCGTAATGACTTCCACAAATCGTGCAACAGTATCCATATCATTTGAGAAACTGAAAACCAGAAAGGCAAGTAAACACCATTGAAATTCAGAATAACAATAACAGAAGTTTCGCCTTGAACCACTGGCTTTTCCACTACTTGTATGGTACAGTAATGGTGTTCACGACACAGGCTGAGGAGGTGAATGAATGAACGCCATCAGACGAAAAACCATGGTGAAATTCTGTCTCGCAATGGGCCTGTTCATCCTCGCCGGTGTCTTTCGGCAGCTCGATCAAGACATCCCCCCGCTGGCGGCGGCCGCCTGTTTCATGCTGACCAACCTGATCTACATCGGCTTGGCCATGGCGTGGGGCTTTTCGATATCCAACCGGATTCTGCACAAAAATGTCCGGCAGTATCTGCTGCTGGGCTGCGCGATGGCCGTTATGTGGATGTTCCTGCGCACGGTCAAGTATCGCTTTTTTGAAGACAACCATGTGTCCCGTTATTTGTGGTATCTGTACTATGTGCCTCAGATCCTCGCGCCGCTTTTCAGCCTGTTTGCGGCGCTGGAGGTCGGACGGCGGGAGGGCGACGCGTTTTCTCGCAGGTGGTATCTGCTGTTCATTCCTGCTGCGCTGCTGATTGGCGGCATTCTGAGCAACGATCTGCACCAGATGGCATTTCGATCCGTGCCGGGCGCTGCGACGCTGCAAGCGGATTATACCCACGGCTGGATGTACTACCTCGCCATGACGTGGATTGTTGGGCTGCTGCTGGCGACAGGTATTGTCGTCTACCGCAAATGCCGCATATCAGAAAGCAGGCGATACGCATGGGTGCCGCTCTGTGCTTTTCTGAGCGGAATTGTGTTGTGTGCGCTGAGCTTCGCGAATACCTACACCTTCCACAAGATGCCGGAATGCTTCTGCCTGACATTTGCGGCGTTCTGGGAGAGCTGCCTGCAGGTGGGGCTGATACCGACCAACGGCTATTACCGCTATTTCTTTTCCGAATCCACCGTCGCCGCGCAGATTGTGGACGGGCAGGGGCGCCCCGTCTACCGCGCCCAAAACGCGCCTGACCTCACGGCCGGTCAACTGGACGCAGCGGCGCGCGAAGCGATTCTTCTGAACGCAGACACGCGGCTGCAAAGCGCGCCGGTGCAGGACGGGCGCGTGTACTGGGTGGAGGATATTTCGAAAATCAATCGGATTCAGGGACAGCTTGCCGAAATCAACGCCCGGCTTTCGGAGAAAAACGAGCTGATACAGGCAGAAAATGAACTGAAGCGTCAGCGCGCGCAGATTGAAGAAAAGAACCGGCTCATGGACGAGATGATCGCGCTCGTGCAGCCCCAGCTGCTTCAAATCAACCGGCTTCTGGAAGAAGAAAACGCGCAAGCACTGAACGTTCAAAATCTGAAGCAGGTCTGTCTGCTGGGCGCGTATGTCAAGCGACGGGTCAATCTGGCGCTGATCTGCGATCAGAAAACAGTCGTTCCCGTAGACGAGCTGGCCCACTGCATCCGGGAATCGCTGACTTATCTGACGCAGTACGGCGCTGTTTGCGCGCTGCATCAGGAGGGAAAGGGCAGCGTGAGCAGCCGCGACGTGCAGACCGCCTACGACTTCTTCGAGGATTGTCTGGAGGCCGCGCTGCCCTCGCTCAGCGCGCTGATGGTGCGTGTGGAATGCAGCGAGCGCTTTTCCATTCGCCTGATGATGGAAGACGCGGCAGGGCTCCCGAAGGCGGACAAATACAGGGATCTGGGGAAGCTGACCATCGACGATGCAGACGGCGCGCTGTGTGCGACGCTCTCTCCTGACTGGGGAGGTGTGCGTGCATGAATACGCTTCACGCCGGTTTGATGTGCACGGTGCTGCTGACGGGAACGATTGCCAGTCTGTTTGGCTGCATGAGCGCCGTGCGCCGCCACCGCCGCTTTGCGTTCGCAGCTTGTCTGGCAATCGCTTCGCTGGATTTTGCAGTGCTGGCGGTATTGCTTTCCCGTCTGCCGGGAAGCGAGACCCTTGCCCCGGTTCCATGGACGGCAGCCGCATTGTCCCTGACGGCGCTCAGCCTTTTTGCGTCCTTCACGCTGTGGCATAAAAGCAGGCGACAGCTTTCGCCGGTTTCCATCAAGGAAAGCTGCGACCATCTGCCCAGCGCGCTGTGTTTTGCGTGGGAAAATGGTTTGCCCTGCCTGAAGAACCTCAAGATGGACGAGCTGAGCCATCTGCTCACGGGCGAGGCGCTGCTCAACGCGAACGATTTCTGGAAAACGATGGAATTGCAACCCATCGTCACGCTGGAAAATGGCCAGACGTGGAGCTTTGAGCGCGTGCGGCTGGGGATGTCCGGAAAAACCGTTTACCAGATTACCGGCACGAATATCACCGAGGAAGCGCAGCTCCAGCGGGAACTGGAAGAGGACAATCTTCGCCTGAAAAACATGAACCGGCGGCTTCGGCAATATGGGCAGGACGTCCAGGAGGCGACGCGGGAAAAGGAGATTCTGCGCGCAAAGACCCGCGTTCATGATGAGCTCGGCCACGCGCTCCTGCAGACCCGGCAGTTTCTCTCTGATACGCAGGGCGATGCCGAAAGCGTCTGCGCCGCCTGGCGGCAGAATGTCCGGCTGCTGCTGGGAAAATATGCGGATGAGCAGCGCTTCGATGCGTTTGCCCAGCTTGCACGCGCCGCGCAGGCCATCGGCGTGACCATCGAGCGGCGCGGCGTATTTCCGTCGGAGGGTACGGAGAGCGCACAGCTGGTGGAAACCGCCGCCCATGAGTGCCTGACGAATCTGGTGCGCCACGCAGGCGGCACGCGGCTGGAAATCATCGGCGAGAAAGTCGCGTCTGGTTGGCGCATCCATTATCTGAACGATGGCAGCGCACCGTCCGGCCCCATCGTCGAGGGCAGCGGCCTGACCGCGCTGCGCGCTCGGACGGAGGCGGCAGGCGGCGCGATGGAGATTATTCACGCCCCGCGCTTTGAGCTGACGCTGACATTGCCCGAGGAAAGGCAGGAAATTCCATGAAATACAAAGTCATGATCGTCGAGGATCAGACCATGCCCCGCGAGCTGTTCGAGCTGCGAATTCAGGCGTCGGAGCACTTCGAGGTGGCGCTTTCCATCGACAACGCCGCGCTGGCGGATGTGTATTGCCTGCGTTTCCCGGTGGATTTGATCCTGATGGACGTGGTGACCCGAAATGGCGAAAGCGGCCTGGACGCAGCGGAGCGGATCAAGCGCGCCTTCCCGCAGATCAAGATCATCATCGTGACCTCCATGCCGGAGTGTTCCTACCTGAGCCGCGCACGGGAAATCGGCGTGGAGAGCTTCTGGTACAAGGAAGAGCAGCGCGAAAGCATGCTGGATGTGATGGAGCGCACGATGGCGGGCGAATCCGTCTATCCGGACGCAACGCCCGAGCTGCAATTAGGGCTTGCCAGCAGCTATAAATTTACCGACCGCGAACTGGAAGTGCTGCGCGAAATGACCGGCGGCGATACCAATCAGGAGATCGCCGAGCGGCTGCACATGTCCGTGGCGACCGTCAAGACGCACATCCTCAACATGCTGGAAAAAACCGGCTTCAGAAATCGCACCGAGCTGGCCGTGCGCGCCCGGGAAAGCGGGCTGGTGATTTTAAACCGAAAAAACTAAATCGTTCTTATGGGTAAACAAGCTGCCTACGGGCGCCCTTTTTGCTTTTTGGTGAGAAAATAGCCGTTTGGTTGATGCGCGGTGCTTTTCCTTTCTGATATGATAGAATATAAAGGGGGAAAGTGCCATGAGAGAGATTGTGGTCAGCATGCAAAACACGCTGCTGTCGGAGGCGGTCGCACGGTTACTTGCGGAAACGGGAGAATTCCGCGTGGAGCAGGTTCTGCCCGGAAAGACAGGCGATACCTTCTCCCTGTGCCGGGCCGCGCAGGCGGATATTCTGCTGATGGAGGTCAGCCATCTGCCGGCCTACACGCTGGAAAACCGACTGAAGCTGATCGAATGCGTGCGAAGAGCGCTGCCGAACTGCAAATTCGTGCTGCTGTGCGACGAAAACAGCGATCCGGAGCTGGCGCGCCGGGTGATGATCGTCCGGCAGGATCGATTAATTGATGCTTTTCTCTATGCTTCCGTTACTCCCGCCTATTTGACCGCCGCGCTGGATGCGCTGTGAGAAAGGAGCGATCGCCATGAAAAGACGATGGAAGCGCATTTTCGCCGGACTGCTTGCCGCGCTGACGCTGTGCCTGTGTCCATGCTTCGCTGGAGCCGCGCCGCCTGAAGCTCTGCCGACGGTGAAAACCTTCCGGTACGCCACCTCCGGCATGTGCATTGAGGCGTTCAACCGCTATCAGATCAAGGAAACGGCGCGCGGCCGCTTCGCCTGGATTGAACTGCACAATGACGATCACTACGTGCTGCCTCTGACCGACGAGGACATGGCCTCGTTCTCCGCGCTGATGCAAGAGCTGGGGTTGGCCGAATGGAACGGCTACCATATGATCGACCGCGACGTGCTGGACGGCGCGAGCTTCTCGCTTAGCGTCGTTTTTGAGGACGGCGGAGTTATCGACGCCAGCGGCTCCAACTGTTTTCCCAGAGGTTATAGCGAAAAGACCTCCGCGATCAGAGACTTCTTTGAGAAACTGATGGAGGAATACGGATTCGACCTGAACGACCTCTGGCTATGACGCAATATAGCCGCTGCCCTTCTGGCTTCTGCAGACGAGAGCAATTCATTGCTGGCGCAAAAGCAGATTCGTACCCTGTGGGAGACGGAGCTGGACAGCTTTTACAGCGAATGGCTGCAAAGGGCGCCGGTGGAGGGTCAGGGGGCAATTAATTGCCGCGCAGGGGACATATATGAACTGTCTGGCGGTTCAGGAGACGGTACTTCAGCAGCAGTGCGACGAAGAAACTGCTGCCCTGCAAATCAACGTGGAGCTTGCGCGTCAATGCGCATTGTTCTGCAGTATGCTCCATAAAGAACAAAAGAACAGACATGGACGGAGGTATTGAATGATGAAAAGATCGCTAATCCTAGTTCTCTCCCTGCTGATGCTGGTTCTCTGCATACCCGCATTGGCCGAATCCACCGACTGGAATTATGACGCGAACTACGCCATACTCCGCAGCTATGACGGCGCGGGCGGCGACGTGGTCGTGCCTGCGGAAATCGACGGCTTCACGGTGGACGTGATCGGCATTAACGTGTTTAAGGGTGATACGATCATGTCCCTGACGCTGCCCGAGACGGTGCTTGAGCTCAGGAGCGGCGCCGTCGCCTCGTGCGAAAGGCTGTCCAGCGTTACGCTGCCCCAGAGCCTTGTGGTCATCAACCGCATGAATTTCTTCAGCTGCAATGCGCTGAGCGAGATCACTATTCCCGCGGGCGTGCGCTACATCGGCGACGGCTCGTTCAGATTCTGCGACGCGCTGCGCAAGATCACCTTCGAGGGCGTGTGCCCGGCGATCGACATGGACTGCTTCAGCATCCTTCCCGAGGACGCGGTGGCCTATGTCCCGGACGATCAGCTGGAGGCGTACACGGCGGCCTTTGAGAACGCCGGCAGCACGGTGAGCGTCCAGCCCAGCGGCAAAAACGCCGTGGTCGTGGAAAACAACGGTTATGTGGAATCGGAGTTCGACTTCGACGCTTCCACCGGTACGATTACCGCCTACAACGGCTACGCCACCTACCTGGCCATCCCAGAGACCATCGGCGGCGCGCCAGTGAAGGCCATCGGCCCCGAGGCGTTCGCGCGCCATACCTATCTGGCATTCCTGGAGCTGCCCGAGGGGCTGGAGCACATCGGCGAGCGCGCGTTCTACAACTGCGAAACGCTGGGCCGCGTGAAATTCCCCTCCACGCTGAAGACCATAGGCAGCAACGCCTTCTACAACGCCTATAAGAGCAGCGTGCTGGAGCTGACGAGCGTGGAGAGCATCGGCGATTACGCCTTCTATTTCGCCGGTCTCAAAGGCTCTCTGGAGCTGCCCGAGGGGCTCAAGTCCATCGGCGAGAATGCATTTGAATCCTGCCCCAACATGGGCGCCGATCTCTATCTGCCCTCTACGCTGGAGTCCATCGGCTCCAACGCCTTCAAGGGCGACTACAACATTCAGTATATCGTTCTGGAAAGCCTGACCCCGCCCACGCTGGGCGAGGACGTCTTCGCGGGCTGCGATTATCTGTACGACATCGACCTGAACGCACATGGCACCCGTCAGGAGATGGAGCAGTGGCAGGCCTATGTGGATGCGCTGGGGCTTCCCTGCCGCGTCTGGCGCGCTCAGGATCCCACCGCCCAGTCGCCCGAAAAGGGTTCCTATACCTATGAAAACTGCGTGCTGACCGAGTACACCGGCTCGCAGGCGCGCATTCATCCCCACCTTACCGTCTCGAAGGAGCCTGTGGTCGGCCTGGGCGACGGCGTGTTCAAGGACAGCCAGGACATTGAATACTTCTCCGTCGCTCACAACGACGAGTTCACCACCATCGGCGCGGAGGCCTTCATGAACAGCTCCCTCAGGGAAGTGGATCTGTTCGACTCGGTGACCACCATCGGCGCGCGGGCGTTCGCAAACTGCGCGCAGCTGGAAGCGCTGACCCTGCCCGACTCGCTGACCACCATCGGCGAGGGTGCGCTGGACGGCCTGACCGGGCTCAAAAAGCTGGTGATCAAGTGCGATCCTGCGCTCATTCCAGCGGGCGTGTTCGCCAATATGCCCAATCTGAGCGAAGTGACCATTGAGAGCGGCGCTGTCCCGGCGCATATGTTCGAGGGCAGCGGCGTGACCGCGCTCACGCTGGGCGCGGGCGTGACCGAAATCGGCGAGAGCGCTTTTGCAAATACGGCGCTGAAGACCGCTGAAATGAAGAACGTGGCCACCATCGGCGCGGGCGCGTTTGCCAACACCGCACTGACGAGCGTCGAACTGCCGCAGGCCGCCGCCATTGGGGAGGGTGCGTTTGAGGGTTCCGCGCTGGAGAGCGTGCGCCTGAGCGCCGCCGCCTCCGTGGGCGAGAGAGCCTTTGCAAACACAAAGCTGAAACAGCTGGTCATTCCCACCGCCGGCAGCTTCCCGCTTTCCGCCGTCGAGGGCACGAGCGCCGAGCTGCGCCTGCCCGCCGACGCGACCGACGCGCAGCTTGCCGCGTGGAACGAGACACTTGAGCGCCCGTGGTACGATCCCATGCTGCGCGAGGGCGAAGTGAGCAAATTCGTAAAGATGCCCTTCGAGCCGACGCCCGCCGAGAACTTCGAGTTCGATCCGGAGACCGGCCTGATCTCCGCCTACATCGGCACCGATGTGGACGTTGTCGTGCCGCGCGAGATCGACGGCGTGACCGTGGTGGGCTTCAAGAATTACAACGCCTTTGATTCCTGCCACGACTACACCGATTCCTCTGTGGAGACCAACCGCACCGAGTGGGTGCATCTGCGCACGCTGGTGCTGCCCGAAACGATCAAAGAGCTGCCGGGCATGATGCTCGCCTACTGCCAGCAGCTGGAAACCTTTGTCTGCTACGCGCCCCTGGAGAGCACCGGCGGCAATCAGTTCATGCTCTGCCGCAGCCTGAACAACGTGATTTTCGTCAACGGCGTGCGCGAGATCGGCAACTACGCCTTCGACAGCGCGGGCCCGCTGGGCAATCTGTACTTTGGCGAGCATCTCGTGAAGATCGGCCAGCAGGCGTTCAACTTCGCGGGGCTGACCTCCTTCGTGGCCGATGCGGAGAGCGTCGAATACGGCGCGTTCACCGAGTGTAAGAACCTGACCAGCCTGCACTTCACCGGCAAGCTGAAGAGCTTCGGCGAAAACTGCATCATCAACTGCCCGAATCTCGCCGAAATCTGCTTTGACGGCTGCGACTTGACCACGTCCCCCATGGGGCTGATGATGAACGTTGCGTCCAAGCTGACCGTGCGCGTGGCCGAGGGCATGAGCGAGGAGAACCGGAACCATGCGCAGAAGTGCGTGAGCTGGAACAGTTCACCGGTGGAAGTGACCGTCGTCACCGAAGCCTGCACCCACGCGCTGCCCGCTCTGCCGGATGTGACCGCGCTGCTGCCTGAGCTGAAGCTGGACGCGAGCGTTGAAGCCGCCGCGACGGTCTTGCCCGAAACGACGGCTGAACCCGAAACGACTCCGGAACCCACCGACGAACCCGCGCCCGAGACCACCGCAGCGCCCGAAAACACCCCCGAGGCGCAGAGCGCGGCCATCCCCGGGGAATACCTGGGCACGTGGTACGGCGTAAGCCTGGACATTGGCGGCACGTTCTACCCGCTGACCGATCTGGGCATGGAGGTCATAGTCACCATCGCCGCGGACGGCGCGGCGGAAATGAACTCGAACGGCGAGGTGGAGCGCTTCCAGTGCGCGGTGCAGGACGGCGCGCTCACGGCAGGGGCGAAAACGCTTACCCTGCAGGAGGGCATGCTCCAGCTTTCCGAGGACAGCGCAGCCATGCTGATGAGCCGCGAAAAGCCGGAGGCCGCCGCCGAAGCGCCCGCGCCCGTGGATGAAACGGCCACGCTGGACAGCTTCAATGGCGTGTGGACCGCCAGCCGGGTCTCTGCGGAGGGCATGACGCTGCCCGCTGCCGCCGCTGACATGGCGGGCGACACGCTGACGATTTACGGCGATACCTGCGACCTGACCCTGTCGGGCTACCTGCTGGACGGCCTGCCCTGCCATATGGACGGCCATCAGCTGATCTTTACGCTGCTGGACGGCGAATGCGCGGTGACCAGGCATACCGACGGCACGCTTTCCTTGATGCTGGAAGAGGCTTCCGTCTGGTACGAATATACCGGCGAAGCGCCCGAAGCGCCCGCCGTTCCCACGCAGGAGCCCATGCCCGAGCCTACTGCAGAGCCCATGACTGAGCCCACTGCGGCGCCCGCGCCCGCCGCCCCCGGCGCTGCTTCCATGGTCGGCAGAAAATTCGTCATGACCGACGCGGATGTAAGCGGCTATAATATGTCCGCCGCCATGATGGGGGGCTTTGAGTACTCCATCCTGCTGCGCGAGGACGGCAATGTTGAATTTGTGATGGCCGGCGCGAACATCCCCAGCCTGACATGGAGCTACGGCAAGGTGCCCACGGACAGCGGCGAGGCGGACGGCATTGTGATCGCATATCCCGGCCAGCTGCTGTACCTTGTGCCCACGGAGCAGGGCTTTGACATGGATTACTTTGGCACCATGCTGATGCACTTTGCGCCCGAGGCCTGACGGTCTTTCCCATCCGCGCCGCCGTAAATGCGCGCGGCGGCGCGGAAAACGCTGCTGTTGAATGCTGAACGACAAAAAAGAGGAGGATTATCCCCATGAAGAAAACGATCGCTTTCCTGCTGGCGCTGCTGATGCTGCTGACCCTGGCGGGCGCCGCCCTTGCCTCTTCCGTTCCGATGGACAAGGAGGATCAGATGGTCGGTCTGGTGAAGAGCTTTCTGGAAGAGAATGAATTCCCCTATGAATACGACGACTATACGTTTACGGTGCCCTTTGCCGTCGAGAACTCGATGGAATATGTCTACATGACGGTTTACATCTACGACGACATGCTGGCCGTGTCCGCGGACGCGCCGGTGCAGGGAACTGGGGATGTCTTTGAAAAGATGGCGGTGTTCACCACGCTGGCCAACAACGAGATCTACTATGCGCAGTTCCGCGTTGAGCTCGACGCAGACAAGGTCTACGTCTCCTGCCGCTCCTGCAATCTGGTGGAGGATGTGATCCCCGGAGAGAACGAGCTGTTTTACCTGTTCGCCATGCCGCAGAGCTATATGGAAGACTACGGCGACGGCATCCTGGCGGTGCTCGACGGCGGCGATCCCTACGAGGCGTTTGAAGCCTGTCAGGCGGCGGTGAACGCGCAATGACGAACAGCAAGAATCCGTATCTGACCGCAAAGGCCGCCGCCAGGAAAAAAACGGATCCCCCCGTTGCGCTGGTCTGCGCCATCTTTGCGGCAGCGACCGCATCCTCGACGGTCAAGATGTTTTCGCAGGGGAAAACGCTGGCCGGCGTGATGGGTATTCTCATATTCGCCGCGCTCGCGACGCCGGTCTTTCGCATCCTTCGCCGCGCATACCGCAGAGCCTGCGCGCACCGCATCGCGGGCGCGCTGCTCCCGCTGACGGAGGAGAGCCTGACCTTTGACCGGCTTGGAACCGTCCTCTCCTCCGGCAAGGCTCTTGAGCAGCTACAATCGCTCATCGGCAAGGGATATCTGCAGAATCTGAGGATCGATTCGGAAAATCGCACGGTAGGACTGTATATGCCCGAGGGCGCTCTCGTGCAGTGGGTCTGTCCGGGCTGCGGCGCGAAAAACCTCACCCGAAGAGGCGCCCCCATGCGTTGCAGATACTGCGACCAGCCGCGCGGGCAATGACGGAAAACTCGACCATTAAGGCAGCGCCGCCCAATTCGGCGGCGCATCCGGCGCTGTTTTTCCGCCGCCTGCGGCATACAGATTTCTCGATTTCCCTCCAGGAAGCCTTCGAAATCTGCATTTGCATCCGACAAAAAAACATTTGCCATCCGGCAGCCGCATTTGCGCGGCGCTGCCTCAGCGACCTGACGAAAGGAAGTGCAGCCATGAAAAGAATCATCGGCATCCTGCTGGTTCTCATGTTTCTGTTTCCCGCCTCCGCCCTGGCCGATCTCAGACGGGGCGACCGCGGCGAGGAAGTGCGCCAGCTTCAGCAGATGCTCTGGGATACCGGATTCATCTTTGAAGAGCCGGACGGCGTATTCGGCGGCAACACTGAAAAGGCCGTGAAGTGGTTTCAGGAATACGCGCTGCTCGAGCAGACCGGCGTAGTCGATGACAGAACCATCGATTCGCTCTATGCCTGCTGGCTCCGGATTATGGAGGAAAACGGCTACGCCGTGCCCGGCGACGAAATGGAGCCCCAGACCGCGGGCTTCGTGCCGGGGTATAATCCGTACGGCGAGGGCGACTACCCGGCCTACTGCCATCGTTACACGACGGATGCGGGCGACGAGCACAACGAGCTGTGCAGCTTCCATGCCCAGCTGGCCGCAAATCAGTCGATGCCAGGGCTGGAAAAGTGGAAGTACGAGCTCAACGATCTCTACAACGAGTGGATCGACCTTTCTATGGAGAAGGATCGCGCCGCCGTGGCCTCCTCTCAGGCGTTCTTCATGCTCTGGCTGGAGCAGCAGCGGATTGCGCTGGAGCTGCAGGAGGTCGAGAATGTGGACGATTACATCGAGACGCTGCTGCGCAATCAGTGCGTCGTTCTGTGCAGCCGGGTGTACGCGGCCCGGACGGAATAATTTTGAACGAAAGAAGGATGAACCATGAGTACTGCCAGCTATAATTGCCCCTGCTGCGGCGGCCCGCTCAAGTTCAGCGGCGAAAGCGGCAAGCTGGAATGCACCGCCTGCGGCAACAGCTACGAGCCGGAAGCGCTGGAGATGATGACTCACGAGGAAAGCGGCGATGAGATCACCTTCGCCAACGACGCCAAACGCTTCGACACAGGCGAAGCGGGCATGCGGGCCTATCTTTGCAAGAACTGCGGCGCGGAGCTGATGACGGAGGATACCACCACCGCCGCCGAATGTCCGTACTGCGGCAGCCCCACGATCCTGCCCGACCGCATCGAGGGCGGCGTGAAGCCCGAAAAGGTGATTCCCTTCGTCGTGACGAAGGAGCAGGTGCAGAAGCAGTTCGAGGACTACTTCAAGGGGAAAAAGCTGCTGCCCAACGTCTTTCTGAACAGTCGCAACCGCATTTCGGAGATGCGCCGGCTGTACGTTCCCTACTGGCTTTTCAGCTGCGACGCGTATGCCGACATGGTGTACGATGCGGAAAAGGTGTGCACGGAGCAAAAGGGCGAGTGGGAAATCACCCGCACGAAGCACTATCTTGTGCGCCGCAGAGGCGGCATGCGCTTTGAAAACATTCCGGTGGACGGCAGCGTCAAGATGAACGACAAGCTCACCGAATCGCTCGAGCCCTACGATTTGAGCGCCGCGATTCCCTTCCAGAGCGCCGTCCTGGCCGGAGCCATGGCGGATCACGCGGACGCGGATTGCGACGCGTGCGAAAAGCGCGCCGTGGAGCGCGTGGAGCGCAGCGTCGAACAGACCATGCTCGACACCGTGAGGGACTATGACACGGTCAGCGAGCGCAGCAGGCGCATCATTGCGGAGCGCGGCAGCGCGACGCCCGCACTGCTGCCCGTGTGGCTGATGACGACCGTAAAGGAAGGCAAAACCTATACCTTCGCCGTCAACGGCCAGACCGGCAAGCTGACGTGCGACGTGCCCGCCGACAAGAAAAAGTCGCTTTTGTGGGGCGGCGGCGTATTCGCCGGCGTTTTCGGCGTCGCGGCGCTGATTCTTGCGCTGATGGATGCGCTGGGCAGCGGCGCGCTGCTGATCGGCGCTATGGCTGCAATCATCATCGCGCTGGCGGTCGTCGGCGCGCTGAAGGGGCAGCTGAAGCAGGCGGCGCAGCAGAGCGCGGCGGGCGGCTATGTCCGGGAGGGGTCCTTCCGCCTGGATGTGAACGCCGACCATTTTTTCTATGAAAGCACGACAAAGCGGAAGATTGAGAACAACACGCAGAAGAAATAACAGGAGGAATTGCCAGGGGATCGATTGCGGCTGCATTGAACGCGGCGGGCGGCACGCTGGCCAGCCAGTGGAAAGAGTATTTTTTATCCCATATGCTTCT
>OLXB01000821.1_pt1 | contig 12865 bp, 9 predicted proteins | sample 1673681 | NCBI WGS metagenome assembly OLXB01 (sample SAMEA103958121, study PRJEB25191) | human gut metagenome
ATTACCACCAGAACGCCGCCTCCTCTTATGAAGCACTCTCTGGCATCTCCCTCTACGGTGGCAGATGTTATGACGAAGAAGTATGTGGACGGAGTTCCTCTGGCCCGGCAGGAGAAGATCTGGGCGAGACAGGGTGTGGAGCTGAGCCGGGCCACCATGGCCAACTGGGTGATCCGGTGTGCCCAGAGCTGGCTGAAGCCGCTGTACAAGCATATGAAGCGGCAGCTTCTGGAACAATCCGTGATCCACGCGGATGAAACAGTGGTGCAGGTGCTGAAAGAGGACAACAAGCCTGCCGCCTCAGAATCCAGAATGTGGCTCTATGCCAGCGGAGAATACAGCAGCCAGCATATTCGCATCTTTGAGTACCAGCCTGACCGGAGCGGCAAACGCCCGGAGAGCTTTCTGAAAGGCTTTAGCGGATGCCTGATAACGGATGGCTACGCAGGATACAATCAGGTGCAGAAGGTGACCCACTGCGGCTGCTGGGCCCATGCCAGGCGAAAATGGCGGGAGGCCATGCCAGACGGCGCAACTGTGAAAACCAGCAAAGCCGCCGTAGGATTTCGGTATTGCACGAAGCTGTTCTCTCTGGAGAAGAAATACATATATGCCGATGTCAAGGCTCGGAAAGAGTACCGCCAGAATGAGGTTTTGCCCCTTCTGGAGGAGTATTTTGCATGGCTGAAATCGATCCACCCGGAAAAGGGCAGCAAGCTGGAGGATGCGGTACGGTATTCCCTGAACCAGAAACAGCAGCTTATGGCATTTCTGGACTATGGAGATGTCCCTATCTCCAATAATCTGGCTGAGAACGCGATCCGGCCCTTTGTGGTGGGAAGAAAGAATTGGCTGTTCTGCGACAGTGTCAAGGGAGCGGAATCCAGTGCCATTGTGTATTCGCTGGTGGAAACGGCCAAGGCCAACGGCATTGAGCCTTATGGGTATCTATTGCTGGTGCTGAGTATGCTGCCCTATCTGGGCAAATCTCCGACCCATGAGGAGCTGGAAAAGCTGATGCCCTGGCACCCGGCAGTCCGGCACCGGACTCTGCCGTAACTTTGTTCGGCCCGGGTGATTATTGTGCGCTTACAAAGAACATGCGAATTTATCATTTTCTTGTTTTTTCTACTCAAATGTGCTACCATAAAAATAGCACTAACAGTCGTTGGAATAGGCCTTGGCAGTATAGTTGTGATAGGCCAAATGCGCTGCCAATGGCAGAGCATTTTGTAATAAGTATAGGAGAGATACTTTATGGCTATAAGTTATAAAAAACTCTGGAAGCTACTTATCGACAAGGATATGAAGAAGAAGGATCTATGCGAAAAGGCGGGTATCAGCCCTGCATCCGTTACTAAGATGGGAAGAAACGGGCATGTTACTACAGAGATTCTCTTAAAGATATGCACTGCGTTGGATTGCGGTATCGAAGATATCATGGAGATTGTACCAGATAAATAACAACGCACTTTTCTTGCTTCAGGAGGATGAATGATTTCCAGCTGATAATAGCTACATAAATAGAGAAATGAGGAAAAGTAAATGGCTAATAAGCAGATGATAGATGCAATGTGGGACGATTCACCTGTCGATGTTTCCACCGAAGTAAACTTTATCTGGTCCATCGCAAACAAACTGCGTGGACCGTACCGCAGCGACAAGTACAAGGATGTCATCATTCCGATGACGATCATCCGTCGCTTTGAGTGTGCTCTTGCGCCCACCAAGCAGAAGGTTGTTGACCAGTTCAAAGCAAACCCGAATTTCCCGGCAAAGGCGATGTACCGCATTTCCGGCTTCCAGTTTTATAACACCAGTGAGTTTGACCTTGCAGAGCTTGTAAATGATGCTGACCACATTGCCGCCAATTTCAAGAGTTACCTGCAGGGATTCTCTGCAAATGTGTTGGAAATTCTGATGTCCAAGGAGCGCGGTCTGAACTTCGGCGAAGAAATTGACAAGATGGACAAGAACAACCGTCTGCTCTCCGTCATCAAGGCGTTCTCTGAGCTTGATCTTGACCCTCGAACTATCGACAATGTGAAGATGGGATATATTTTCGAAGAACTGATCCGTAAGTTCTCTGAAAATGCCGAAGCCGGCGACCACTATACCGGCCGCGACATTATTAAACTGATGGTCAATATTCTGCTTGCCGAAGGCTGTGACGATATCTTTGATGACGGCAAGGTCATCACCATATTGGATCAGGCCTGCGGCACGGGCGGTATGCTCTCCACCGGCTATAATTTCATCAAGCGTTATAATCCTTCTGCCGATGTGCGCCTGTTCGGACAGGAGATCAACCCAGAGTCTTATGCCATGTGCCTTGCCGAGATGCTCATCAAGGGACAGAACGCCGAAAACATCTGCTATCAGGATACCATGAAAGCCGACCGCTTTAAGGGCACGAAGATGCGCTTCGTGCTGGAAAATCCGCCGTTTGGCACTGCATGGGGCGGTAAGGATGCCGCAGAAGGCGTCGAGGATGCCGTCAACGCAGAATATCAGAAAGGCGTTGACGGTCGCTGGGGCGCGGGTCTGCCCGGTTCCGGCGATATGCAGATGCTGTTCCTTCAGTCTGCCATTGACAAGATGGACGATAACTTCGGTCGTGCTGCGATCATCGAAAACGGCAGCCCGCTCTTCTCCGGCGGAACGGCATCCGGCGAGAGTCAGATTCGCCGTTGGATGTTGGAAAGCGATTTGATTGAAGCCATCATTGCGCTGCCCACCGATCTGTTTTATAACACAGGCATCGCTACATACATCTGGGTCCTCTCCAAGAATAAGCGTCCGGAGCGCAAAGGCAAGATTCAGTTGATTGACGCCTCGACTTTCTTCAAAAAGCTGCGTAAAGCCCTGGGCGATAAGAAAAATGAGATTTCTCCCGAAGACCGCAGTGCCGTTACCAAGCTGTATGCGGACTTCGCAGAGAACGAGTATTGCAAAATTTACCGGAACGAGGAGTTCATTTACCGCGAGTATACGGTGATGCAGCCCCTCCAGCGCAGCTACGCCATTACGGAGGAACGGATTCAGGCGATGGTGGGCAAAGGCGCACTTGACAGCCTTTACAACGAAGTAAAATTTGCAGACTTGGAATTGATGGAAGAGCGGGACGGTAAAGCCCAGAAACAGTTGAATAAGTTTTTTGTCGGTAAGCCTATCTACGATGCGATTCTTGCGGACTTGAACCACGCCATCAGCGATACTGTGTGGATGTCGCCGGACGCCTTTATGCCGCATCTTACCGAAGTATTAAGTAAGGCTACAACAGATAAGAAGTTGTTGGAGAAGATTGCGGACGGTCTGTCCGTTATGGACAAGGGTGCCGAGATCCAGCGCGACCGCAAGGGCAACATCATTTATGACAAGGAAACCAAGGACATCGAACTGGTGAAATGGGAAGAAAGCATCGAGGATTATATGGCAAGAGAGGTTCTGCCGCACATCCCGGATGCCGCCGCATTCTTCGAGGAGAACCTCAGCGCAAAGAAGCCTGTTATCAAAACCGGAGCGGAGATCCCGTTCACACGGTACTTTTATAAGTATCAGCAGCCGACAGCCAGCGAGGAACTGGAAGCGAAATTTTCAGAGTTGGAGCTTTCCGTCTCTGAGCGTGTAGCCAAACTGTTTGAGTAAGGTGGTGACGATATGAGAGAGATGAAGCCAAGCTCAATGGAGTGGGTCGGCGATATACCAGCATCATGGAAGGTGATGCCAAACAAGTATTTGATGCATAAGAAGAAAGAAATCTGCCCTGTATACAATGGCGAAGATATCCTTTCCTTGACAATGAAAGGCGTTATTGTCAGAGATTTGGACGCTGGTGGAAAAATGCCTGCCTCCTTTGATGGGTATCAGCGGCTTGAGCCAGGCAATCTGCTTATGTGCCTTTTTGATATAGATGTAACACCTCGGTGCATTGGCCTGATTAAACAAGCCGGCTTATCGAGTCCAGCGTATAGTCAATTTGTGTTGTGTGATGATGCGAACGCCGCATATTACTGCTACTACTACACGATGCTCGACAACGACAAGACACTGCTCCATTTAGCAAAAAACCTTCGTCATTCATTGACAGAGGATCAGCTGGGGGCAATCCCTGTAATTGTTCCTCCAACGGATGAACAACACCGCATTGCCGATTTTCTTGATGCCAAATGCGCCGAGATCGATGCGCTGGCTGCCGATATTCAGACCCAGATCGACACGCTGGAGCAGTATAAACGGTCTGTCATCACCGAAACTGTCACCAAGGGACTGAACCCGGATGCGGAAATGAAGGACAGTGGAATTCAGTGGATTGGCGATATGCCAGCTCACTGGGGCGTTATCCGTGGCAAGTACATTCTTCGCTATATGCAGAAGCCCGTGCGTGAGAATGACGGTGTAATCACTTGTTTCCGTGATGGGGAGGTCACTCTCAGAAGCAATCGCCGTGAGGACGGATTTACAATGTCCGACAAGGAAATCGGATATCAAGGCATCGATGTTGACGACTTGGTTATTCACGGTATGGACGGCTTTGCTGGTGCTATCGGCATCTCTGATTCACGCGGTAAGGCTTCTCCGGTGCTCAATGTGCTGGATACCGACCAATGCAAGCGGTACATCATGTATTATCTTCGCAGTATGGCTTACAGCGATGTGTTCCTTGCTTTGGCGACCGGCATTCGTGTGCGCTCCTGTGACCTTCGGTGGAACAAGCTGGCAGAGCTTTCCTATCCGGTACCGCCGCTGGATGAGCAGAATGCCATCGTAAAGCACATCGATTCTGTGCTTTCAAAAGCGGATGCCGTTATCGCTGATAAAAAAGCACAGCTTGCAACACTCGACGAATACAAGAAATCTCTGATTTTTGAGTATGTAACCGGCAAGAAGGAGGTACCCGTCTCATGAAGGTTGAATTCATAGAATCTGAGTTCTGGGGCGTAGCCTTGCTTGTTGCGGAAGCCGATTTTAAATTGGCTAAAACAAAGGATGCTGAGTTCGACAGCTTGGCTCATGCTACAGCCGCTTTTGCAAATCTATTTGACGTGGATTATACCATTGCACGGAGCGAATACAATGCAGCTTTGGATGCGCTTGAGAAAAACGGAGCAGTTATTTTTTCGATTGGCTCCTCGCAGTATCCAGAACGTAGATGGGTTGAAATTCAAGTGTCGAACAACAATCAACCGAAACGTGTGCTTTACGCCGATGAGGATGGGTATCACTTGATTCGCCATGCACATTTCAATCCAAAAGCGGTTGCAGCCATACAAAAGCGGCACAAGGAGGAACGAAAGAAATGACAAGTATTCTCTCCGAAAAAGAATATCAGCATTTCATCATGGACAGGCTCTCGCAGGACAACGGTTACATCGTCCGCAAAGCGACAAGTTATGACCGCCTCTTTGCTATAGATCGGGAGCTACTATTTCAGTTTCTGAACGATACCCAGCCAGATGAGATGGCGGCACTCCGCAAAATCTACAAAGCCGACCTGGAGGACACTCTCGTCAGCTTCATCAACTCTGAGGTCACAAAAGCGCGCGGCAGCCTGCTGGATGTGCTGAAGCACGGCATTGAAATCTCCAATATGAAGCTGGAGCTCATGTACACCAAGCCTGCCACCACTTTTAACCGGGAACTGTTGGCAAGGTACGAGAAGAATATTTTCTCCGTTATGGAGGAGGTCTGGGCAAGCGATGATGAGCGTGTTGACCTGGTCATATTCCTGAACGGCATTGCCATCATGTCGTTTGAGCTGAAATGCAATGCCGCCGGTCAGTCATATCAGGACGCCATTTATCAGTACCGGGTTGACCGTGATCCGAATACCAGACTGTTCCGCTTCAAGGCCGGGTGCCTTGTGAACTTTGCGATGGATCTGGAGCAGGTCTATATGACCACCAAGCTTGCCGGGAACTCAACCTTCTTCCTGCCCTTCAACATGGGCAACGGCGAAGGTGTCAATGCCGGTGCGGGTAACCCCACCTTCAAAGACAAGTACAGTGTCTCCTATATGTGGGAGGACATTCTGAAAAAGGATACCGTCCTCGACCTCATCAGCAAGTTCATCTTCATCGAAACCAAGGAAAGCAAGGATGAGCTGACCGGGAAAACGAAGAAGTCCGAAAACATCATCTTTCCCCGATATCACCAGCTTGACGTGATCCGCAAGCTGCTGGCGGATGTGCAGGAGAATGGCTCTACGCAAAACTATCTGATCCAGCACAGCGCAGGCTCCGGCAAAACGAACTCTATCGCATGGCTGGCGCACCGCCTCACTTCGCTGCACGATGCAGATAACAAAATTATTTTTGATAATGTCGTCATCGTCACTGACCGCGTTGTGGTCGACCGCCAGCTTCAGAAAGCCATTATGGGCATGGAGCACAAAGCCGGGCTTATCCGAGTGATGGACGATAAATGCAACTCCGCCGACCTTGCAATTGCTCTGAACGGCAACACAAAGATCATTGCGACCACGATTCAGAAATTCCCGTACATCGTGGACAGCGTTGCAGGGCTGAAAGGCAAGCGGTTCGCCGTTATCATCGACGAGGCGCATTCTTCCACCGCCGGTAAGGATATGGCGGCAGTCACCATGTCACTGGGTTCCGGCAACCGGGAAATCGGCGATGTCGAAGATATGATCACTGACGAGATCCGTCGCAACGGCAAACAAGCCAATGTTTCCATGTTTGCGTTCACCGCCACGCCCAAGCCCACAACGATTCAGTTGTTCGGTCGACTGAACACCAAGGGACAGCGTGAGGCGTTCCATATCTACTCCATGAAGCAGGCCATCGAGGAAGGCTTTATTCTGGATGTGCTCCAGAACTACACCACTTATGATACCTTCTATCAGCTGAACAAGGAAATCGAAGAAGATCCCCGCTGCAAGACAGCCGATGCAAAAAGGCAGATTGCCCGTTTTGTGGAGCTGCACGAAACGAATATTGCACAGCGTGTGGAGGTCATCGTGGAGCATTTCCGCACAACGGTTATGCCGGAACTCGGCGGTATGGCAAAGGCGATGGTCATCACCGCTTCCCGACAGGGTGCGGTTAAATACCGTCAGGCATTCGAGAATTACACTCAGAAAAAAGGCTACACCGATATCAAGGCATTGGTCGCTTTCTCCGGTAAGGTGAAGCTGCCGGACGATGACACCGAATACTCTGAGGCATCCATGAACGGTTTCCCGGAGGATCGGTTGACAAAGGAATTCGACAAGGACGACTACCAGGTGCTGCTGGTTGCCAACAAGTATCAGACCGGATTCGACCAGCCGAAGCTCTGCGCCATGTATGTCCTCAAGAAGCTGAAAGGTGTTTCTGCCGTTCAGACGCTTTCACGCCTGAACCGAATCTGCCCACCGTTCGAGAAGAAGACCTTTGTGCTGGACTTTGTGAATACATACGAGGACATCAAGGCGGCGTTTGCACCGTATTATACGACCACCTTGCTTTCCACATCTGTAACGCCGACAGCGATTTATGATTTGGAGGCACAGATCGATGCGTACACCATTCTTGATCCTGATGATATTGAAAAGGCCAACGAACTGCTCTACAAGGAAAATATCTCCTCGAAGGATAAGCAGAAGCTGACTTTCTACTTCAAGCGGGCAAAAAATAGGATCGAGCAATACGAGCTTATCAAGCAACACGAGATCGTGTCCATGATGCGCCATTTCGTCCGATTTTATGAGTTCCTGCTGCAGGTGTCCTGCTTTGAGGATACCGACCTACACAAGAAATATAACTTCATCACTTATTTGCTGGCTTACATCAATATCAAGCACCCAGGCGGCGGATATAATCTGGACGGTAAAATCAAGGCCACCAATTTTGTTCAGAAAAAGGCAGAGGAACATACGACTCCAAACCTTGTCGCACAGCCTGTGGTAAAGCTGCCGACCGCTGAGAGCTTTGGCCTGACTGAAGCAAAAGAAGAACGGCTTTCCCAGATTATTGCGGAGATCAACAGCCGCACAGGAAAAGCCTATGATAACGATGTGGCGGTCAAAGCCATGCTGCAGATTCGAGATATTCTGCTGAAGTCCGACAAGCTGAAAACCAGCGCGCGGAATAATACCGTCAAAGATTTTGAATTTTCGTATTTTGATGACATTGACGATGCATTGATTGAGGGCTTGGAGCAGAACCAGGATTTCTTCTCGCTTCTTCTCAGCAACGATGAGATCAAGCGGCAGGTACTTGGCATCTTCACAGACGAAATTTATAAAAGCCTGAGAGAGGCATAAAGGGGTAGCATCATGTTTGACAAGTTTCGATTGAAAGATGTACTGGCGCACTACAAGCAGAATTTTGTCTCCACGCAGTGGGGCAACGAAAAATACAAATGGGAAGCTGTCAAATGGTTTCAGGACAATTGGGACGTGAACGCTCAAAATTTTCCTGAAATGCTGAGCCGTTCCCTCGATAAAACCTTCAATTTGCTGGCTTCCATCAACAATTTCCCGAGACGCATGATTGTAAGTTTTTCCAAAGCGGCACCGGAAGAGGTCCGGGCAATGTTTATTGCCTTGTTTGACGAGAACAAGGATGTGTATGAGCGCATGAATGCCTTCAAATTGCAGGCTTCCATCTTGTTGGAGAGATATGGAAACGGTGCCGCACAGCACTACCAATATGAAAATGCTATCAGCACTTATCTTTGGTTGCGCTACCCGGATAAGTATTACATCTATAAGTTCGGAGAGGTGAAAAATGTTGCAAACGAGCTTGAGACTGATTACCGCTTCAAAAAGGGTGCTTACGCAGACAATATCCGCAACTTTCTGCGGCTCTATAACGAAATCAGCCTTGCCATCAAAGAGGACACAGAGCTCGTCAATCTGTTTCAGTCACAGCTGACGGATACTTGCTACCCCGACCCTGAGCTCAAAACATTGACCATCGATGTGGGATTTTATATCAGCAGATTTTACTCTCAGCAGGATGAGAATGCTGAAGCTGCCACCGAATGGTACGGTACAGATTATAATCCTGGGCTTACCATCGAAGATTGGAAAAAACTCTTAAAGGATGGAACTATTTTCACTACCAGTGCACTTGAAATTATGAGGCGGATCAAAGACTATGGTGGTCAGGCCTCCTGCACACAACTTGCGGTCAAATATGGTGAGACAAAAAACTTCTATAATTCCGGTTCTGTTGCACTGGCTCATCGTGTCTGTGAAGCCGCCGGAATCAAGCCCGCAACAAGAGAAGATGGCTCCACACAATGGTGGACGGTCCTTTACACTGGGCGTGATGCAGACAAAGGCGAGGATGGCAGCTTTATTTGGAAACTGAGAGATGAACTTTCTGAAGCACTTGATCAGACAGATTTGAGTAATATTGAACTGTGTGCAGCTGCCGCTCCCGAAGAAGACCATGGCTATTGGTGGTTGAATGCGAATCCGAGAATCTGGAGCTTTTCCGACATTGCTGTCGGAGAGGTGCAGTCCTATACGCTTTACAATGAAAACGGGAACAAGCGGCGTATTTTCCAGAACTTCCTGGATGCGAAAGTTGGCGACATGATCATTGGCTATGAATCCAATCCGGTAAAGCAGATTGTAGCAATTGGCCGTATCAGCGCAGAACAGGACGGTGAAAAGCTGTTCTTTGAAAAAATAGAAGGCTTGACCTCCCCCATTGACTATACAACGCTGAAGGGATGCCCGGAACTGGAACGCATGGAGTATTTCCAGAATCCGCAGGGCAGCCTGTTCAAACTCACCCGAGGCGAATACGACTTCATCCTCGATATGATTCGGGAAGAAAACCCGATTACCGCGGAGGCATCCATCGATGTTTACACAAAAAGCAATTTTCTGGATGAAGTGTATATGAGCGAAAAGCGCTACGAGAACCTTGTGGCCGTTCTGCGCAATAAGAAAAACATTATTCTGCAGGGTGCTCCTGGCGTCGGCAAAACTTTCGCCGCAAGGCGTCTGGCATGGTCTATGATGGAGGAGAAGGATGACAGCCGCATCGAGTTCGTCCAGTTCCATCAGAATTATTCCTATGAAGATTTTGTGATGGGCTACAAGCCTGTAGAGGATAGCTTTGAATTGAAATACGGAATCTTCTATCGGTTTTGCCAGAAAGCTGCCAACCAGCCAGACAAGGAGTTTTTCTTCATTATTGATGAGATCAACCGTGGCAATATGAGCAAAATTTTTGGTGAACTGCTTATGTTGATTGAAAGGGATTACCGTGGCATCAAGGCAACGCTGGCGTACAACGGACTTCCTTTCTCCGTTCCCAAGAATCTATATATCATCGGTATGATGAACACGGCAGACCGCAGTCTTGCCATGATCGATTACGCGCTCCGCCGCCGTTTCAGCTTCTTCGAGATCGAACCGGGGTTTGATTCCGAGGGCTTCATCCATTATCAGAATGGGCTGAATAATGAAACGCTGAACGAACTGGTGTCCAAGGTGAAGGAGTTGAACCGCGAAATTGCCGCAGATAAATCTTTGGGCAAAGGCTTTTGTATTGGTCACAGCTATTTTTGCGGCAAAGATGTCTGTACGGACGAATGGCTGCACTCCATCGTTGATTATGACATTCTGCCAATGCTTAGTGAGTACTGGTTTGATGATACAAGTAAACTCCGACGTTGGGAAAATATTTTGCAGGGTATGTTTCAATGATCAAAGATAAAAGCATCTTCATAAAAAACATATACTATATGCTTTCGTATGCCTTCACAACTCTGAATCAGGGCGGCTATGAGGATATTGCTACTGAAGAGTTCGAGAACATACATAACCTGTTTGCTGCGATTCTTGCAAAGGGTATCGGTAGACAGCTGAAACAGGGCCTTTACCGTGAGTATCTGAACCAAAAGGAGACGGTCACTGCTGTTCGCGGCAAAATTGACATACCCGGAACGATACAAAACCGCCTCGCAAGGAGGCAGGTATTGGCCTGTGAATATGACGAGCTGTCCGAAAACAATCTGCTGAATCAGATTCTCAAAACAACGGTCATGCTCTTACTGTGTCATGCAAGGGTGGATCAAGCGTACAAAAGCGATTTGAAAAAGGAAATGTTATTCTTCTCGAATGTTGACACAATTGACCCCGCCGCGATCCGCTGGTCAGCCATTCGGTTTCAACGGAACAACAATACCTATCGTATGCTCATTAGTTTGTGCCAACTGATCCTCGAAGGAATGCTGTTGACCTCGGACTCCGGCGAATACCGACTGGCTTCCTTCATTGACGAGCAGCGTATGAACCGCCTGTATGAGAAATTTATACTGGAGTATTACGCCAAGGAATGTCCACAGGTAACGGCAACGGCATCTCAGATTCCGTGGGCGTTGGACGATGGAATTGGCACCATGCTTCCGGTCATGCAAAGCGATATTATGCTGACCAGAGGCAATGAGGTCCTCATCATTGATGCCAAGTACTATACACACACCACGCAAGCTCAGTATGATGTGCATACCATGCATTCCGGTAATCTGTATCAGATTTTCACCTATGTGAAGAACAAAGAGGCGGAGTTCGGCAACGAACCGCATCAGGTATCCGGCATGCTTCTGTATGCCGCAACAGACGAAGCAATCCAGCCGGACAACCGCTATCGGATGAGCGGTAATCAAATCAGTGTGAAAACACTTGATTTGAATAGGAACTTTTCAGAAATATCTGCTCAGCTCAATTGCATTGTTGGAGACTATTTTTTATAAAGCTTTGTCTCTCGAGACTGTATACTACAGGATTACAGGAGAAAGTCTATGTACAATATTTATACAATCAACACTCTTGATGTTGATTAGTACATCAATGAAGATTTTTAGCAATGCGGCCTATGGGGTATAGTTAACTTGGGAGCCCGCACCACGAATACCCCACATCCCAAATAGCGGCTGAAACACACAGTTCCAGCCGCTATTTTTCTAAAAAAGTTTCAGTAGCAGTTTCCGCCGAACTGTGGTATATGTTTGTGCTGCAAGGAGGCGAGCGCATGAAATACAAGTTGCTGAAAGACCTATATGACTGCTTCTATACCCCACCTGAACTCCCAGCTCAGAAACAGGAAATTGATGAATGCCATCAAGCACTTAGCGAGGTGTTGGGAAAGCCGGAGCGCCGGTTGGTACTCCAGATCATCGACGCAAAAGACCGTATTGCGGAGGATACCTCCATCGACAGCTTCATCTCTGGATTTGTGCTGGCGTGGAAACTCTTCATGGAATTGAACTACTACGAAGACGAGCGCTCAGTCTCCTGTCGAACGGCAATGGAGTTGAGGGCTCGTTTCGCATCCAAGGAGGAAGAGAAATGAAAAAACTCATCATAGTGACAATGATTGCCGCATGTGTTGCCCTGTGCGCCGCTGTGTGGCCACATGGCAACGCGGTCAAGGAAACACCTGCCCCAGTTGCAGAAACCGCTGTGAGCGCCAAGGAAGCGACTGTTGCGGAAATTGAGGAACCCGCAACACTGGCAGAGAAGGAAAAAGAAACGATTCCGCGACGAGAAGCGCCCCGAGAAGAGCAACCTGAACCGGAGATAGGGCCTATTGAAACACCCGTAGCTTCCGAACTCCAGCCTTCCACGGGGCAGGCACCCGCTAAGAATTCCGCACCAGAGCCAACTCCACCCCAACCTCCTAAAGAACTGCAGCCCGGTGACAAAGTCTATGTGGCGGGCTTCGGCTGGGTAGAGTACGAGGGCCCCAATCATTGTGAAGACGGTGCGGATATTTACGAAAACGGCAACAAAATTGGGATCATGGGGTGAAATATGCGGAAAACATTCAAAATAGGGTCAAATCGCTATTGACAATCAAACTTTCTATGCTATTCTATAATGATTTAACCTCGATGT
>OLXB01000830.1_pt1 | contig 12690 bp, 10 predicted proteins | sample 1673681 | NCBI WGS metagenome assembly OLXB01 (sample SAMEA103958121, study PRJEB25191) | human gut metagenome
ATGCCGCCGGGGCGCAGGACGGTGGCGATATCGCCCGTCAGCGCCACCACGGTGCTTTCCACGCCCACATCGCACGCGCCGCCATCCAGAATCAGCGGGACGCGGCCGTCCATGTCCTCCAGCATGTGCGCGGCCAGCGTGGGGCTGGGGCGGCCGGAGCGGTTGCCGCTGGGCGCGGCGATGGGCAGCCCGCACGCCTCAATCAGCGCGCGCGCCACAGGGTGCGAGGGCATGCGGATGGCTACGCTGTCCAGCCCGGCCGTCACCACGGCGGGCACGATATCCTTTTTGGGCAGGATCATCGTCAGCGGCCCCGGCCAGAAGGCTGCGGCCAGCCTGCGCGCCATATCGTTGATGTGGCACAGCGGCTCCATATCGGCAAGCGCGGCGATGTGCACGATCAGCGGGTTATCCGCCGGACGCTCCTTGGCGGCAAAGATCTTGCGCACGGCGGCGTCGCTGAGCGCGTTTGCGCCCAGACCGTACACGGTTTCGGTGGGGAAGCCTACGATTTCGCCCGCGCGCAGCAGCTGCGCCGCCTGGGCGATGCTGGCGCTGTCGGCCGGTAAACAAAGGGTGCGCATAGGGTGCGCCTCCGTTTCTTGCAATACCTGTTTTAAAAACAAGGAGGAACAAGCTGTTCTTTTCTGCTTGTCCAAAAAGCACAGCTAACTAGCCGAGAAGTAAAGAAGGGGCGCAGCTCCTTTTTTTGTAATCCGCAGCGGCGGCGTGTACGGCGCGAGGAGCAGCCGTCAGGCTGCTTCCTATGTCATTTTCTGCCCGTGAGCCGTTGGCTCACAAGAAAATGACGTACTCGATGAAAGTCTGCTTTAGCTGACTTTCATCGTCAGGCTGTCAAAATTTATTTTGACAGCCTGAGAGGAACATGCTGTTCCTCCTTTATTATAGCACATTGTGAAGGAATGTAAAGCGACGCGCCATCCCTGAAAAGCAAGGCTACGCGTCGTCCCCGGCGAAGGCGCGCACGCGCGCGTCGGCAAACACCTGGGCGGGCGTGCCCTCGCACAGGATCTCACCCTCGGCCATGTACAGGATGCGCCCGGCCACCTCGCGGGCAAAGGACATTTCATGCGTAACCACGATCATCGTATGCCCCTCCGCCGCCAGATCGCGGATGACGGAGAGCACCTCCTGCGTAAGCTCGGGATCCAGCGCGCTGGTCGGCTCGTCAAAGCACAGGATATCGGGATCCAGCGCCAGCGCCCGGGCGATGGCCACGCGCTGCTGCTGGCCGCCGGACAGGAAGCACGGGTAGGTATCGGCCTTGTCGGACAGCCCCATGCGGGCAAGCAGCGCCCGCGCGCGCTGCTCGGCCTCCTTGCGGCTGCGGCCCAGCACGCAGCGCTGCGCCTCGGTGATGTTGCGCAGCACCGTAAAGTGGGGGAACAGGTTGAAATCCTGGAATACATAGCCCATGCGGCGGCGGATGACGCGCAGGCGGCTTTCGGGCTCATAGCCGTTTTTCTCGGTATCCACCATGGCTTCACCGCCGATTTCAATGCGTCCCGCGTCGATGCGCTCCAGCTCCGCCAGGCAGCGCAGAAAGGTGCTTTTTCCCGAGCCCGAGCGGCCGATGATGGCTACCACATCGCCCTTTTGCAGGGACAGGGACACGCCCTTGAGGATATCGCGGCCGTCAAAGCGCTTGCGCACGCCGCTGGCGGAAAGAATCAAATCGCTCATTGCCTTACCCCCTGTAATAGTCCATGCGCTTGTTCAGCCGGTCGAAAACGACCTCGACCACCGTGTTCATCAGCAGATAGAACGCGCCCGCCAGAAACAGCGGCAGCAGCGAACCGGTGGCCGACGTGGCCTTTTTGGCATAGTAATACATATCGCACAGGGCGATGCAGGTAACCAGCGCCGTATCCTTCACCAGCGTGACCACCTCGTTGGATACGGGCAGGAGCGAGCGCTTGAACAGCTGCGGCAGCAGGATGCGGAAGAAAATCTGCACCCGGCTGAAGCCCAGCGCCTTGCCGGCCTCGCGCTGGCCGCGCGGGATGGATTGCAGCCCGCCGCGGAAGATCTCGGCAAAGTAGGCGGCGTAGTTGATCACAAAGGCTACCACGGCCGAGGCCATGCGGTCAAAGGGATGCCCCAACAGCCGGGGCAGGATAAAATAGATGGCGAAAATCTGCAAGATCAGCGGCGTGCCGCGCAGCACCAGGATGCACACGCGCGTGGGCACGGATACGATCTTGAGCTTGCACATGCGCATCAGCGCCACGATTACGCCCAGCGGCAGCGAAAAAATCAGCGTATAAAAGAACAGCGGCAGCGTAACCTCCATGCCAGAGAGCATCTGGCGCATCAGACCCAGCAGCATGTCGGGGTTGCTCAGATATTTCATGGAATCCTCCCTACAGATACGACAAATGGGGCTGCCGCTTGCGACAGCCCCTGAACGTACACAAAATTACTTGCCAACGATGGTCATATCCTGGCTGAACCACTTGGACGCGATTTCGGCCAGCGTGCCGTCCTGCGCCAGCTCCGTCAGGGCGGCGTTGACGGCCTCGGTCAGGGCGACGTCGCCCTTGCGGAAGCCGATGCCGTATTCCTCGCCCGCCAGCGTTTCATCCAGCAGCACATAGTCCGCGTCCATGGCGGTGATGTAGTAATCGGCCACCACGAAATCGACCAGCACCGCGTCCACGCCGCCATTGCTCAGATCCATCAGCGCCGTGGCGTTTTCCTCAAAGTAGCACACCTCGCCGAGCGAAGCCTTGAAATCCGCCGCGGCGTTGAGCGCGTCCTCAGCCGTGGAGCCGGTTTGCAGGCCCAGGCGCTTGCCGGCCAGATCGCTCAGGGTTTTATAGGGGGAGTCCTTCAGGACCGTAACGACCATTTCGTTTTTCATGTAGGGGATGCTGATGCTCATGGCCTCCAGGCGCTCGGGGGTGATGCTCAGGCCGTTCCAGATGCAGTCGATATTGCCCGAATCCAGCTCCATCTGCTTGGCGTCCCAATCGATGCCCAGGCGTTCCAGCTTTACGCCCAGCTTATCGCACACGGCCTTGGCCACGTCGATATCAAAGCCCGTAATTTCGCCCGTGACGGGATCCAGATACCCCATCGGGGGGAAGCTGGCGTCCAGGCCCAGCACAAGCTTGCCGCGCTTTTGCAGATCGGTCAGCGACGTATCCTCCGCCAGGCAATGGTGCGCCGCGACACCTACCAACATCATACAGACCAGCAACAGAGAAAACAGCTTTTTCATCGCAACGCACTCCTTTCGGAAGATTTTTTATTCAGCCGGCCGATGAAAGCGCCGTGCTGAATGCAGGCAGAATATCACCATTTCAACATGGTGTCAATAAAGAGAAATGTTTTTTTACTGCTTTTTGCATAATTATGTAGAATCCGGGAAGGCTGCGGGCAAAAAAGAAAGCATCCGGCGCGGAGCGGTTCCATGCCGGATGCCATATTATAACGAAGAAAGGGATCAGTCCTTGCGCTGCTCATAGGAATCGCTGCCTACGCCGAAATACACGGTGTTGGGGGCAAGCTCAATGCCATTGACGGCGAACAGCTCCTCCACCGTAACGCACAGGAAGCCGCGAGCGGCCAGCAACTGAGGCAGGGTTTGCGTATAATCCGCCGTGCCCGAGCGCAGATCGTGGCACAGGATCACATCGCCGTCCAGCGCCTTGCTGGCCAGGCGGCGCGCTTCGCTTTCGGGGTTTTTCACATTGCCGCCCGCATCGGCGGATACCAGCGTCCAGTGAATCAGGGGCAGGTACACATCTTCATTGATATACACCTTTTCATCACCGCCCGGCGCGCGCATGATGGATACGCCCCGGCCGGTGACGGCGGTCAGCTTTTCATTCAGCTGATCGCGATAGGCGATCACCTTGCCCTTGACCTGATAGGGATAATCGTGCACATAGTTGTGGCTGCCGGTGATGAAGCCCGCGTCGTGCTGCATGGCCAGGTATTCAGGGCCGTAGGGGATGCGCTCGCCAACAATGAAGAACGTAGCTTCGGCGCAGCCGCGGCGCAGATTGCGCATCACCCGCAGGGTAACGCTGCGCGTTGGGCCGTCGTCAAAGGTGAGGGCCACCATCTTGTAGCGGCTGTTATCGGTTTGGCGCAGGGCTTCGCTGGTCAGGTGCCCGGCCAGGGCAGTGTAGGGCACGCGCACGTGCATCAGCGTTTGCTTGCCGTCGTACAGGCGATCGGCGCGGAAGTGCAATTGCAGATAGGCCACCGTCAGGGTAAAGGGCGCGCTTGCAAGATCCTGCGTCAGCGCGTCCAGGCGCGCTTCGTCCGCGGGCTCGCCCGGGAAATAGGCGCTTGCCTGCGCGCGCACCGCATCGGCCACGATCTGCCAGCCCGCCTCGTCTGCAATCACATCGGAAAGCGTTATGGCCTTGCCCGTCAGCAGATCATAGGCACGGGTATCCACGGCGGTGTAGATCTGCTTGCGATCGTCCTGCACGCTGGCCGTCATCAGGAAGGAAGCCCAGCTTTCGCCCGTGCGGTACACCGTGGCGCCCACGTCCAGCAGCGCGCCCTCCTTATCGCGGGTGGCGCGGGCAGGCAGGAAGGCGCGGCCCTGGGTTTCCAGCTGATCGATGGCGGCGCGCAGCTCGGCGTTGACGCTTTCGTTTACCGTGACCGGCCAGGCGCGGTCGATGGATACGTTGTTGCCGAGCCGTTCATGCTCGAAGGACTGGGTCATCTGCATGTGCTCGGGCAGGGTTTCGTATTTTTCAGCGGCCAGCGCGCCGGGCAGCGGCAGCATCAGCAGGGCCAGAAGCAGCGATAGAAATTTACGCATGAAGCGCCTCCGTTTGTATCATTTTGATCCTATTATAGCTGGTTTTGCATCTAAAGTAAATCCAGTAATTACGCTTGCGCGCTTTCCAGCAGTAATTGTCGCAGCGGCTCTGCCCAGCGGTTGAGCGGCCGGGCAGTATCCTCCAGCAGGTAAATCTGCCGCCGCGGCCAGTCGCATTGCAGCGGGATGGCCACCAGATCCCCGGCGGCGAGCGCCTCGGCGGCAAAAAACTGCGGGATAAAGCCGATGCCCAACTGGTGCAGCAGCAGCGGCAGCAACTGCGCGGCGGTGGCGGCCTCCACATCCGGGCAATAGATCAGCTGTTCCCGCAGAAACAGCTGCGTGTGCCAGGCATGGGTCTGCGTGCCGCGCCGCAGGCCGATCCAGGGATACTGCGTCAGCTCCCGCAGGGTGTGCGCGCCCTGCGCCAGGGCCGCAAACTGCCGCCCGCCCACCAATAACTCCTGAAACGAGCTAAGCGAGGTGCGCCGCACGCTGCCGGGCAGCGATACGGGCGACGTGACTAAAGCGATATCCGCTTCGCCGTCCAGCAGCGCCTGGGTGGTCTGCTGGTTGGTATCGTTGCGGATGCAGCAGCGCACCTGCGGATGCCCGGCCTGAAAGCGCTTGAGCACGGGCAGCAGCGCCCCGTGCAAGGCCGTTTCGCTGGCGCCGATATTGATCACCCCGCCCGAAGCATCCAGGCGCAGCTCCTGCTCCGCCTGGGATAATTGATCAAAGGCGATGCGCGCATGGGCGTACAGGCGCTCGCCCGCTTCAGTGAGCTGTACACCCCGGTGCGAGCGGGCAAACAGCGCGCAGCCAAGCTGGTTTTCAAGGTTCTGGATGGCTTTTGATACGTTGGGCTGGTTGCTTAGAAGCGCCTGCGCGGCGCGGGTGAAGCTGCCGCAGCGGGCCACATAGTAAAATACGCGGTAGTAATCATAGGTAATGTTCATGAAACAGCCTCTCCATACCGGTTTTACATGGTAACGATTCCATATATGTATGATCTATATGGATGAAAGTATTATATACTATCCCCGCTGCGCCGTAAAGCGCAAAAGGAGGAATCCGCGCCGTGAACAAGGATTTAACCGTAGGAAAGCCAGAAAAGGTGCTGTGGGCCTTCTGCCTGCCGTTGTTTGGCAGCATCATTTTTCAGCAGCTTTACAACATTGCCGACAGCCTGGTGGCGGGCAAGTTTATCGGCGAAAACGCCCTGGCTGCCGTTGGCAACAGCTATGAGATCACGCTGATCTTTATCGCCTTTGCCTTTGGCTGCAATATCGGCTGCTCGGTGGTGGTGTCGCGCTACTTCGGGGCAAAGCTGTACGCCGATATGAAAACCGCCGTGCATACCACACTGATTTTCAGCGGCGCGGTGTGCGTTGTGCTGATGGCGCTGGGGCTGATTTTCCAGCAGCCGCTGCTGCAATTGATCAAGACTCCTGAGGACGTGCTGGCCGATTCCTCGCTGTACCTGGATATCTACATCTGGGGTTTGCCCTTTGTGTTCTTCTATAATATCTCGGAGGGCATCTTCTCGGCCATGGGCGATTCCAAAACGCCCTTTATCTTCCTGGCCTGCTCCTCGCTGTCCAACATCGCCATGGATATCCTGTTCGTCACGGCGTTCAATATGGGCGTGGCGGGCGTTGCCTGGGCCACCTTCCTGTGCCAGGGGATCAGCTGCCTGCTGGCGCTGTACTTTGTGCTGCGCAGGCTGGCGAAGATCCGCATCGAGGACGACCGCGCACGCCTGTTTTCGCGCCGCATCCTGGGGGAGATCGTGCGCATCGCCCTGCCAAGCACTTTGCAGCAGAGCTTTATCTCGGTGGGCAACATCGTTATCCAAAGCGTGGTCAACAGCTTTGGCGCCAGCGTAATGGCCGGGTATTCGGCGGCAATCAAGCTGAATAATCTGGTGATCACCTCCTTTACCACACTGGGCAACGGAATATCCAACTATACCGGCCAGAACCTGGGCGCGGACAAGCCCGACCGCGTGCGTGCGGGCTTCAAGGCCGGGGTCAGGATGGTGTGGCTGCTGTGCGTGCCGCTGGTGGCGCTGTATCTGCTGTGCGGCGAGGCGCTGATCCGATTCTTTATGAACGCGCCCTCCGTGCTGGCGGTGGAAAGCGGCTTGCAGCTGCTGCGTGTGGTTGCGCCCTTCTACTTTGTGGTATCGGTCAAGCTGGCAGCGGACGGCGTCCTGCGCGGGGCCGAGATGATGCGCGCCTTTATGGTAAGCACGCTGACGGATCTGGTGCTGCGCGTGGCGCTGGCAGTGTTCCTGTCGGGCGGCATGGGTACGCTGGGTGTGTGGAGCGCCTGGCCCATCGGCTGGTGCGTGGCTACGGGGCTGTCGCTGCTGTTCTATCTGCGCAAGTTCAAAAAGCAGCCGGTCGCCGCCTAAAAATTCTTGACAGGTCTAATTTTCGCCGTTTGGCCGGGTAGCCAGACGGCGATTTTTGTTGTATAATATAAACCTTAATACGAAGCATATCGCACACGATGGGAGGACGCCGGATGAACATCCTGCATTTGAAGTACGCCGTTGAGGTGGCCAAGGCCGGGTCGCTCAGCAAAGCGGCCGAGGCGCTGTACATGAACCAGCCCAACCTCAGCCGCGCCATCAAGGAGCTGGAGGCATCGCTGGGCATCACCATCTTTGGCCGCAGCGCCAAGGGCGTGTACGTTACCCCCGAAGGGGAGGAGTTTTTGGGCTACGCGCGCAAGATCCTCAGCCAGATCGACGAGGTGGAGGCCATTTATAAAAGCGGCGCGCCCGTGCGCCAGCGGTTTTCCATCTCCGTGCCGCGCGCCAGCTATATCAGCGCTGCCTTCGCGCAGTTTTCCAAGCGCCTGGGCCCCGAGCGCGCCGAAATCTTCTATAAAGAAACCAACGCCATGCGCGTGATCCGCAATATCCTGACCGCCGATTACAAGCTGGGCATCCTGCGCTATGCCTCCAACTATGATAAATACTTTAAGGAAATGCTGGATGAAAAGGGCCTCACGGGCGAGCTGGTGACGGAGTTTCACTATGTGCTGCTGATGAACGAAAAGCACCCCCTGGCCGGTAAGGAGACCATCTCCTTCGCCGACCTGCGGCCTTTCATCGAGATTGCCCACGCCGATCCCTATGTGCCCTCGCTTCCCCTGGCCACCGTCAAAAAGGAGGAGCTGCCCGACGATATCGATCGCCGCATCTTCGTGTTTGAGCGGGCCAGCCAGTACGACCTTTTGCAGCAGAACCCCGAAACCTTTATGTGGGTGTCGCCCGCGCCGGAGGATACCCTCAGGCGCTACGGCCTGGTGCAGCGCGCTTGCCCCGAGAATCAAAAGGTGTACCGCGATATGCTGATTTATCGCAAGGATTACAAGCTGACCGAGCTGGATCAGGATTTTATCACCGAGCTTTGCAAGGCAAGAAGGCAATATCTCAACATTTAATCGCCGCGTTTCGCGCCGGATTTGTCATAATCTGAAGTTTTTTAACCAATCGCTCATTATATATCGATAATGATAATACAGATATATCAAACTTACAATTCCAATCGCGCTTCCGTTATCGTATAATAGCCATGGTTCTCCGGTGGAGGGCCCTGCGCGCTTCAGGGAAGCGTAGGAATGAAGGAGTGAGCGATAAGATGAAAAATTATGAAATCGTTGACGGCGTAGAAAAGCTGGAGGCTGCGATTGCCCGCGTGCGCGCGGCGCAGCAGCGCTTTGCCACCTATACCCAGGAGCAGGTAGACCGCATTTTCCTGGCGGCCGCCATCGCTGCCAACCAGCAGCGCATCCCCCTGGCCAAGCTGGCCGTGGAGGAAACCGGCATGGGCGTGGTGGAGGATAAGGTGATCAAAAACCACTACGCCGCCGAATATATTTATAACGCTTATAAAGATACCAAAACCTGCGGTGTAATCGAGGAGGACAAGGCCTTTGGTATCCGCAGGATCGCCGAGCCCATCGGCGTGATCGCGGCGGTTATCCCCACCACCAACCCCACCTCCACCGCCATTTTTAAAACCCTGGTCGCCCTGAAAACCCGCAACGGCATCATCATCAGCCCCCATCCCCGCGCCAAGAAATCCACCATCGCCGCCGCCAAGGTGGTGCTGGAGGCTGCTGTGGCCGCGGGCGCGCCCGAGGATATCATCGCCTGGATCGATGTGCCCTCGCTGGATATGACCAATCTGGTGATGAAGGAAGCCGATATCATCCTGGCCACCGGCGGCCCCGGCATGGTGCGCGCGGCCTATTCCAGCGGCAAGCCTGCCCTGGGCGTGGGCGCGGGCAACACCCCCGCCATCATCGACGACAGCGCCGATCTGGTGCTGGCCGTCAACTCCATCATTCATTCCAAGACCTTTGACAACGGCATGATCTGCGCCTCCGAGCAGTCGGTCATCGTGCTGGACAAGGTGTACGACGCGGTCAAGGCCGAGTTTGCCGCCCGCGGCTGCTACTTCCTCAACCCCGATGAAACCGACCGCGTGCGCAAGACCATCCTGATCAACGGCGCGCTCAACGCCAAGATCGTGGGTCAAAGCGCCGCCAGGATCGCCGCGCTGGCGGGCGTTACCGTGCCTGAGAATACCAAGATCCTCATCGGCGAGGTCAGCAGCGTGGAGCTGAGCGAGGAGTTCGCCCATGAAAAGCTGTCCCCTGTGCTGGCCATGTACCGCGCCGCCGATATCCAGGACGCCTTTGGCAAGGCCGAGCGCCTGATTGCCGACGGCGGCTTTGGCCACACCTCCTCCATTTACCTCAACACCCTTACCGAGCAGGCCAAGCTGGATGAGTTTGCCGGCCGTATGAAGACCTGCCGTATCCTGGTGAACACCCCGGCCTCCCAGGGCGGCATCGGCGATCTGTACAACTTCAAGCTTGTGCCCTCCCTGACGCTGGGCTGCGGCTCCTGGGGCGGCAACTCCGTATCCGAGAACGTGGGCGTAAAGCACCTGCTCAATATCAAGACTGTGGCTGAACGGAGGGAGAATATGCTGTGGTTCCGCGCGCCGGAAAAGGTGTATCTGAAGAAGGGCTGCCTGCCGGTGGCGCTGAGCGAGCTGAAGACCGTGATGGGCAAGAAGAAGGCCTTCATCGTAACCGACTCCTTCCTGTATCATAACGGCTACACCAAGCCGATTACCGACAAGCTGGACGAAATGGGCATCCAGCACACCACGTTCTTTGACGTCGCGCCCGATCCCACCCTGGCCTGCGCCAAGGCTGGCGCCAAGCAGATGACCGATTTCGCGCCCGACTGCATCATCGCCCTGGGCGGCGGCAGCGCCATGGACGCGGCCAAGATTATGTGGGTGATGTACGAGCATCCCGAGTGCGACTTTATGGATATGGCCATGCGCTTCATGGATATCCGCAAGCGCGTGTACACCTTCCCCAGGATGGGCGAAAAGGCCTACTTCATCGCCATCCCCACCTCCGCCGGCACGGGCAGCGAGGTAACGCCCTTCGCCGTTATCACCGATGAGCGCACGGGCGTCAAGTATCCCCTGGCCGATTACGAGCTGCTGCCCAAGATGGCCATCATCGACGCGGACTTCCATATGACCGCGCCCCGCGGCCTGACCGCCGCCAGCGGTATCGACGCCGTTACCCACGCGCTGGAGGCCTATGCCAGCATGATGGCTACCGATTTCACCGACGGTCTGGCGCTCAAGGCCTTGAAGGTCATCTTTGAGTACCTGCCCCGTGCCTATGACAACGGCCCCAACGATCCCGAGGCCCGCGAGAAGATGGCCAACGCCGCCACCATGGCCGGTATGGCCTTCGCCAACGCCTTCCTGGGTGTGTGCCACTCCATGGCGCATAAGCTGGGCGCCTTCCATCACCTGCCCCACGGCGTGGCCAACGCCCTGATGATCGAGCAGGTGCTGCGCTTCAACGCGGCCGAGGCTCCCGCCAAGATGGGCACCTTCCCGCAGTACGATCATCCTCACACGCTGGCGCGCTACGCCGAGGTGGCCGACTACCTGAAGCTGGGCGGCGGCACGGATGAAGAAAAGCTGGAAAACCTGATCAAGGCCGTCAACGACCTCAAGGCCCGCGTGGGCATCAAGGCCACCATCCGTGATTACGGCGTGGACGAAAAGGACTTCCTGGATCGCCTGGACGATATGACCGAGCAGGCCTTTGACGATCAGTGCACGGGCGCGAACCCCCGTTATCCGCTGATGAGCGAAATCAAGCAAATGTATCTGAACGCCTACTATGGCGACCACTGATTGCCGCAGCGCAAGGAAAGGACAGGATAAAACATGAATCTGGACCGTGTAATCGCCGTCCGCACCAACAAGACGGTATACCGCGATGGGGACAAGTGCATCAAGGTGTTTGATTCCGATTACTCCAAGGCGGACGTGCTCAACGAGGCGCTCAACCAGGCGCGCATCGAGGAGACGGGGCTGAACATTCCCAAGGTGCTGGAGGTATGCACCATTGAAGGAAAATGGGCCATCGTGTCCGAATATATCAAGGGCAAGACGCTGTCCCAACTGATGCAGGAGCATCCCGAAAAGAAGGACGAGTACCTGCGCCTGTTTGTGGAAACCCAGCTGCTGGTGCAGAGCAAGACCTGCCCGCTGCTCAGCCGCCTGAAGGATAAGATGAACCGCAAGATCAGCCAGGCCGATCTGGACGCGACCACGCGCTATGATCTGCACACCCGCCTGGAGGGCATGCCCAAGCATAACAAGGTATGCCACGGCGATTTCCGCCCCTCCAACGTGATCATCTCCGAGGATGGCACGCCCTATGTCATCGATTGGAGCCACGCCACTCAGGGCAACGCCTCCGCCGACGCGGCGCGTACCTACCTGTGCTTCTGGCTCAAGGGCGATCTGGAGGATGCGGAAAAGTATCTGAATCTGTTCTGCGAGCTCAGCGGCACCGACAAGCGCTATGTGCAAAAGTGGATGCCCATCGTGGCCGCCAGCCAGTCCGTCAAGGGCAACGCGCACGAGCGTGAGTTCCTGCTGTCCTGGGCCAACGTAGTGGATTATGAATAAGGAGAATACCGCCATGAAAATTACCGTTTGTATCGGCTCTTCCTGCCACATCAAGGGCTCCCGCCAGGTGGTGGAGCAGCTGCAGCAGCTTATCAGCGAGAACAACCTGAAGGATCGCGTGGAGCTGGCCGGCACCTTCTGCATGGGCAAGTGCCAGCAGGGCGTATGCGTGACGGTGGACAACGCTTTCCACTCCGTCAGCCCCGATACCGTGAAGGATTTCTTTGACAAAAACGTGCTGAGCCAGCTTGCCTGAACCGCATGATCGGGTATAAAAAACGCCAGTCCCGCGACTGGCGTTTTCCCGCGATTGGATGTATAATGCGGGAGTGCAGAAGGGGACGGGGGACGAGGGGAGGACGGTACTTTCTTGAGTCAAGAAAGTACCAAAGAACCGGTTTGCGACGTAAATGCTGCTTGTGTTAAACCGGATGTGGCTTTGGTTACAACGCAGGGCAGGAAAAACCTTGCGCTGCCTGGTCTGGAGCAAGCTCCGCCCAGTCATCCCTTCGCTTTTCCCCTTCGGTCTGGCTTCGCCAGCCCTCGCGTCCAGCTGCGCTGTCCTGCGGGCGATAGCTGAGTGCGGAAAACATTCGTGCGATTGGCAGCAGTTGGCAAGAGTAATCCGCCAAAAGCCTTCTCCTCAAGGAGAAGCCTTTTGGTGGCCGTTCTTTTCAACTATCGCTAATCGTTGCGTTTGATTCCTGTAGCCAACCACTGCCCCGTGGCACGCCGATGTAATCGGCGCGGGGCGTGCGTAGCACGACCGAAGGGGAAACATTCAAGGGGACGGATGGCGCTTGCGCCGATCCGGACACGCGAATTTTCCCTGCCACG
>OLXB01000831.1_pt1 | contig 12680 bp, 14 predicted proteins | sample 1673681 | NCBI WGS metagenome assembly OLXB01 (sample SAMEA103958121, study PRJEB25191) | human gut metagenome
AAAATCTGACATGGCAAAATCCTGAGCAACTTTTTGTTGCTCAGGTACTTATAAATAAAGTTAAATCAAAGTATTGCGGAATTAAGGTAAGAGAAAAAAGCAATAGTCGCTGCTTTGTCGTAATGACACACATAGTGGCGAATAGCACCATAACTTAATGAATTATACAATCATGGCTAACGAATCTACAACATACCTCCACGATGGCATGGAACTGCCTGTCGAGGATTGGAGTCAGAATACCCATTCTTTTGATGAACTGACCAAGATCATTCGAGATACTCATGATGCAGCCCAAACCACTGCAGTCAAAGCGATAAACCGTATGCAGACAATGCGGAACTGGCTATATGGCTATTACATTATAGAATTTGAACAACATGGTAAAGATCGGGCTGAGTACGGAACTCAATTGTTGAAGAGACTGGAAGAAAGAGTGAACAGGAAAGGACTGACGGAAACCCTTTTCAAGAATTCAAGAAAGTTTTACCGACTTTATCCTCAAATGGTTGAGAACATCATTGGTGTAATAAGTCCGACAGTGTCGGACAAATTGTTGGAGTCCAAAGATGCATCAGGGTTGTGCGATACTCAAATGACCGAAAATGAACACATAGAAAAAAGTCCGACAGTGTCGGACGGATTCAGAACGACTGGTCAGATGATTATTTCTAGGCTGTCATTTTCGCATATTGTCGAGATTATGACTGTTGATGATCCATTTGCACGTTACTTCTACGAGCAGGAGTGCATCAAGTGTACATGGTCTGTGCGTGAGTTGCGTCGTCAAATAAGCACAAATCTCTATGTGCGTACAGGTATCAGCAGTAACCCTGAGAAGATGCTCTCGCTCCCTTCTTTACAAGGTCATGACAATAACGAATTACAGATACGCCAGCCATTCACATTTGAGTTCCTTGGTTTGAAGGCGAATGAGGTGGTTGACGAGAAAGACATTGAGAATGCTCTTATCGACCACCTACAAGACTTTCTCCTTGAACTGGGCAAAGGATTCTGTTTTGAGTCACGCCAGAAGCGCATTATCATTGATGACGAGTATTATTACCCTGACTTGGTGTTCTATAATAGGATCCTGCATTGTGGCGTAATTATAGAACTGAAGGACGAGGAGTTCTCACATCAGAACCTTGGTCAGCTCAATGCCTACGTTTCTCATTACAAGGAGCACGAGATGCAACCTGGCGACAATCCTCCTATTGGCATTCTTCTATGTACAAGAAAAGGCAAGAAGATGGTGGAATACGCTCTCGCCGGCATGGACAACCAACTCTTTGTATCAACCTACATGCTTCAGTTGCCAGACAAGAAAACGCTTGAAGACTTCCTGTTAAAACAGTTGGAAAAATAAGTGGTCGAGATTATATCTTGGTATAAACAACTACACTAGTGTCCACTAAATAAATTTAAGACTTAATTCTCTTACAGTTTGTAACTTCTCGGCAGGTTCGCTTTTGCCGAGCAAATCTACGAGAGGGGTTCTGTCCCACAATGAGACAGATAAAATTCTTAACAAATCATACATTTCCATATTCAATTTCATTTTTCGTTCAACAATCGCAACCAAGCAATATGCAATGATTGCACTATACAATTGTATCTTTACAGCACTTTCGGTTGTGCCATAGAATTCCTTGACATGAAGATGTTGCTTCATCCATTTGAAGAACAACTCTACCCTCCAACGATATTTGTAAGCCAATGCAATATCCTCTGCAGAGAGGATGGAGTTATTGGTATAAAACACAAAGGTTCTGTTTCCCTCCTTATCATAAAAGGTGATTCTTCTCATTGGGGAAGAGTATTGCTTTCGTGTTTTATATCCACTAAACTGTATCGTTTGATCAGCCATCACTCCCGTTATAGGGTTGTTATATTGTTTGTCTTCAATCACTGTATATGACATACGACGTTTCTCACGAACAACAAAGAACGCCTTTATCGTATTGATGATGGTGAGTTGCTCCGTGTCCATATATGCTCTATCAAATATGTATAAAGCATCAGGCTCATAAGGTATCTCGTTCATTACCTTGGAATCATGTAAATCCGCATTGGTTATAAGAAAGAATGATGGTATGTCTGTCTTTACATCATATAAGGTATGCATCTTTACACCACCTTTGTCATGATGAAGTTTACTCCACCAAAACACATTTAGGCAAAGTGAGATGGTTGTTGAGTCAAAAGCATAGACATTACCTTCATAGAAGAAGTCTTTGTCAACTAATCCTATGCGTAAGTCTCTTGCGGTCTTGACCATATGATACGCCATGTCTTCAAATATTTTAGCCTCTCTTTGCTCATTAGCTTTGGAAAGATTACTTCTGGTAACAGATGTGCCAAATCCAAGCCTGTTGAACTTAGTCTTATGCGCATTGAGCGTAGCTATCAAGTCTCGAAGACTCTCTCGATGGGTCAACTGAGCGAATATCATCACTAGCAAATGATTCCAACAAGTGAACTTCTTAACATATTTGTTTCCTTGATATTTTTTTACGAACCAATCGAACTGGTTTTTGGGAAGGAAATCACATATTTGACTGAATATATACTTACCTTGATTCATGAGTCTAAACTAACTTACAGATTGTAATTTTCTGCAAAGATAGTCATTTCTAACCCATAGAGTCATTTTTTGCTCGTATTTTGTCGCATATCAACCACTTACAACGATTGTTAATCGTTTTTAGTGGACACTAGTGAAACAACTATATAAATCTACACATCTTATTATATATGGAAGAAGGAAACGCAGAAATAACTACGGTAGATAAGGAGGTTTTATCTACATGGTTAGCAAATAACCATGAAGAGTATGCAGAGTTCAAGGAGTTGTGTCATGCACTTGCTACCGAAACTGACATAACCAAAATATCCAAGACATTTGGTGTTGACATAGAATCGCTAATAAATCTCTTGACTGTTTTTATGTGTCTGCAAGAGGAAAACATGACCATTAATGAGTTATACACAGAAGCCATAGCAGAAAACGATGGTTTTTTTGTATGCCCTTTGTTGCTTTTTGTATTTTGATGATGGACTGGAACAGGCATTTAAAAGCATAGAGATACGCAAAGATGTATTACGGAGGTTTGGCATGCTGGAGATGGTGGAGAGTATAGTGGAGCAAAAGGAGGTGGAGGAGAAAGAAGAACTTTCAACCATAGAGAAGGACTTGAACCTTCTGGCTCTACGACGTTGGCATTATGACCATCCCCAAAAGTATGCGGAGTTCCTTGACAGTGTGAATAAGGCTTGTGATGGTGACATGACTTTTGCGACAAAAGGATTCAATAGTCTGATGGACATATTATCACTTGGAGGTGTCAAGGATATGATGGCACTAATATCATGCTTTGTACCTGGTACCGATGGATACACGAAGGGCATGGTGTCATCGGAAAACCTGTCATTCCATGACAAACTGGGTAGTATTATGGACTCGTCTTTGAATAATGAGGCAACCAGGCAGAAAATCCTGAGCAATAATCCACATTTTAATAGCACCCTTTACTGGTTGGCTTTTGATAACGGCTTCTCAAATGCGGTTGAAATCATTTCAAAGAATCTTTTGAGTGATGGCAATCTTGGCTTTATAAAGACGCTCGGAATAGAGGAAATACAAAGTCTGGTATATGCAAGTTTTGAGAAGGCAGGATATACAAAAGGCCAATGGAAGAATATAGAGAAGGGCCCTACAAAAAAAATGTAGCCTCTGCTCTTATGGACTTGAAAGGCAGAAGGGGACGCAGAGACACCTGTCTGCTTCTTGAAGAAATGATATGCCCAGAATATCGTGACCAGATAATCATGGAGATGGATAAGATTATAGCAGAAGATAAACAGTTTAATGATACAGATTCCATCTTTGCGTACATCTTTGCGGCTTTGGACAAATGCCAACTGCTCAATGACAAATATTCCTATCGCAGTTACCATAATGCTTTGAGAGAAAAGTTTCCTCAGTATGTGATAAAGATGGGCTTTGATCATGCAGAGATGCACGTGCGTGATATAGTTGTTCGTTTCCGAATGCTTATGTCACCTGACATTATTCAATAGTGCTACAGATGTAGCGGTTTTCATTAATCTACTTTTATTTCCCTTTCGTTTTGAATGATGGCAAAACGGAGGGGATTTCTAGTTTTTATCCGGATGTTTTGAGGACATGTGTTAAATATTCTCCTCTTTTTGTTAATATCACCTCGGCAGAAATCGTAGTATTTTTTGCCGAGGTTTTATGTTTTGCAATCTCACTAATTTTGCTGCAGAAATCAAAACATAGAACTATATGACAGGAAATTTTATAATGTTACAGGATGGCGAGCTTAAAGCCTTCATAACAGAAATTGTACAAGAGATCTTAAACGGACAAAAGCCCGTAGAACAGGCATCGCTTGAAGAAGAGTATTACACACGTGACCAGGTATGTGACCATCTACATGTTTCCACCACCAAACTCTGGCGCATGGAGAAAGATGGTGACATCACGGCTTATAAACTTGGACGACGTAGCTTGTATTCAAAGAAGGCTGTTGATGAACTTATCAAGTCCAAGAATGTTAACGCTAAAAAATAACAAAGAAGAGTTTATGAACATGTTTAGTTTAGTAGCAAGGTTCTGGCGCATGGCAGAAGATTCAGGTGCTACCACCAGCGAAGCTGCGTTATACTTCTACTTGCTTAACAGAGCCAACACGCAGATGTGGCGAATGCCAATACGTTGTCCCACTGCGATAGTCAGTGTCTATCTCAATACAAGCAAACAAAATGTGATTAAGGCACGTGAGGGGTTGAGACGAAAGGGGCTTATAACTTTTACTCCTGGTTCTGGTATTAACGACAATCCACTTTACACTCTAACGGAATCTAATGAACAGTTGTCTGGTCAGATGTCGGGCGAGTTGTCGGATAAGTTGCCGTCTCAATTTTCGGGTCTGTTGTCGGAGTCGTTGTCACCTTTAAAAGACAAAGAAAAAGACAAAGATAATTCAATAACGAACGCACGTGTGAAAAAAGTTTTGGGATTGGATGATTTGGAAAGAATGTTTCTTGCTGATCAAGATTGGCTCGAATCGGTATTCAGACTTCTTCTTTCAAAAGGCATGACGGACGCAAGTATAGAGATGGTGAAGGAAAAAGTCAGTATGTTCTTTCAGTACCTGAGAGCAACTGGGCAATCAGAAAGAGAAAAGAATGACTGCAAGAATCATTTCGTAAATTGGCTGGTCAAACAGCCGTTAAACAACAAATTCAGCAATGCAAATAACAAGCAAGGACATCATGACAAGCGTAGAGCGGTTGAAGCAACACCTGCTAAGTCTTCGGACTACAAAGGCTCGTTTTAGGCTCGACATGACAGAAGAAATGGCCTGCAACTATCTGTTGGCGGCGTGTATGGCCGAGGTTGAGTATCGTCATCGTGAATTTATCTACAACGACGAAGTAAAGTCTCAGTTGAATCAGATGGCGCACTGGCTAACGTCCAATGATTCTAAGTTCGGGGTACTCCTTTGTGGGGAGTGTGGCAATGGTAAGAGTACCATGCTCAAAGCTTTTCAACAACTATTGAATCATTTGGAGATACCAAATCCTGATGACCATAGCAGGTACGGAATACGAATTGTGGATGCCAAATATATTGCCCAGTTGTGCAAGGACGATTATCAAAAGTTTCTGGAGCTGGCGAAAACAGATATGCTTGGCATAGACGATTTGGGTACAGAACCTATGGAGGTATTGGCTTATGGTAACGTCTACACTCCCGTGATTGATTTGCTGACCAAACGTTACGACGAGCAGCTGTTTACCTTTATAACCACGAATCTTACTCCTCAAAAAATCCGTGAGCATTACAAAGACCGTATAGCAGACCGTCTCAATGAGATGGTTGAGAAAATAATCTACAGTAATGACTCCTATAGAACCATTTAGACATTAACCAGGCGACCCCCATATACTATCTGGTTTGACAGAGGGATTCGGTGAGGAGGACAATGTAGATTCTGTACACGCTGTTGACAATGTTGCCATTGTGGACAAGGTGGACCGGACAAGTTGGGCTCAGTCATCCATTGGAAAAGTATACAATGTAAACAAGGAGGACAAAGAAGAAATGGTTTACAGAAGAGGCATTAACCAATTCTGACAACGGAAGTAAGCAATAGAGTTATAGACTGCCTTTTTGAACTACAGACAACGGCACAAGGCTCCAAGGCTTTCGCCAGATACCGCACCATCGATGATGACATGAAGCGTGAACTTGTTGACATGATCAACTGCCACACTTGCTCTGATGTACTAACGTTCTGTCTGGCAGATGTCCCTATACCGCATCTGCCGACAGGACACATGTCAAACCTTTTAATTCTGCAAATCAAAGAAGAAACATATTCAATGAATACTCCCACCTCCTGACCAACGGATTGGTCATCAGGTACCGAGATAATCAACCGCTTTTATCACTGATATACTTACTATGTCACAGAAGCATTTTACTCATGAGGTCTTCCTCACTCATGCAGTGAGTCTTGGCCTACTGGATTACCTCTGTCCAGTTCACAAGAAAGAGGTGTTGAGAGTCGATGCTTTCCGCGACCTTCTCAACAAGACCTGCCAGCAGCCTACAGGTGCAATGACCAAGGAGGGTACTCCACTGGTCGTTATCTCTGGGCAACTGGTAACGTCGGTTTCCGAACTCGCACGAGTGTGGGATTGGCACAGGGATAAGGTTCGTGACTTCCTCAATGGACTTGCCGAACGTGATGTTCTCACGTTCGACATGCACAAGAAGTTCATGGTTCTTTCATTCCCTTATCTGGCAGACCGTATCTCAGCCTATGCTCCAAAGGCTGATGACAAGGTATCTGCCGACCCTAAACCTTCGCATAATGGAGCAAGCGAAGATAAGGGGCAGAAGAAGGAAGGCTCACCTGTCACTCAGAATGTGGCTACTGCAACCGAGGGTGCTACAACCAAGGAGGCAAAGGCTGGCAGTCAGAATGATGGTGAGAAGAGAGAAGGAGTCAACGCTGATACTGCCAGACGTGGCGGTTACATGCAGGAAGACCTCTTCTCTGGTGTTGATAACGCTGGCACTCAGCAAGTGCCAGTTAATACTAACCAAAACAGGACTGAATAATGGATTTATACTCAATGATTCAGGCTGGTGGTCGTATGAATTTCACGGTCACTGGCGAGGATCTTGTCCAGTTCGCAGAGACCATTATCGAGAAGACTATCGCTATGCGAGATGCCGAATTGGCAATGGCTCCAAAGGACGAGACCTATTTAACGACTGACGAGGTCATTGCGAAATTCCATGTCTGTAAGACCACCTTGTGGACTTGGGAGAAGAATGGCTATCTGATTCCTTCACGCTGGGGAAAGCGTAAGACGTATGCCTTATCGGAACTCCATGCGCTCATGAAGGACAAGAAGAAGCGTCTGCCGAATCTTGCTGCTCAGGAGAACAAGTTGGCAGATACGCTTGGAAAGGAGGTGCGGGGCTGACAGGTATCTCTGATGATGGGCATGGTCAGCAGTTGTACGCTGTCATAGCTTATCCTCAGAGCCTTGCAGGAACAACATAATGGTGATGTCCTTTGGCAGACACACCATGCCTTACCCTTTTCCCTTTTGTCAATGCTGGATTTATGACCAGTTTCACCGCTTGATCCTCTTTCAAGGCACAAGCCGAGAACCAGGCTTTCCGGCATAGACACACCCAAGGGTGAAGGGATGCCAAAGCGACACATACTATATTATATGTAGTAAGAGTCGCCCAGGCATTGATTCGAGACCATCCTTCTACTCGGACATTACACAGCAGACAGAGGTCAGCGAAGTGTCTCTGACCACAGTCCGCTATTATGCGTAAAATCCGTTTCTGGAGGCTTTGTCGAGGTCGTAAGACCATGGCTCTGCCGATGGCTCACCACCTGTCCTGCAGCCTGTCTATTCATCTATTGCAAACATCTTCGATGCCTACGGCTATAACCTTGGTTTTACCTACGTTAAGTCTTGTATCTGACACGATCCAGCAGAGCTGAAACGAAGTCCGTCAGACGTAACGACCGCTTTGCGGAAAGGGGTTTTACGGGGTTGGGGAGCAAGTGTATGTTTTCTATGCCCAGAAAACAACCATCCCTTCGGTCGGGAGCATCAAGATGCTGGCACATAAATGTGAAGGAGGCTATTATGAATAATACCCAAGAACCCCAAACCCCTAACTCTTCTCGTAAACATAAGGGAGGTCGTCCACCCTTAGCAGAGGAACAGAAGCGTACCGTATGCAAGAAGGCTTACTTCACTATTGAAGAGGCTAAATGCGTCGAACTCGCTGCGGATGAAAACAGAATGTCTGACTCAGAGTACATGAACCAGATGACCATGAACGGCTATGTCAAGGCTCCTATAGATCCTGACTTCGCCAAAGACTTCAGGGCAGCTGCTAACATGGCTGGAAATCTCAACCAGTTGGCATACCAAGCCAACAAGGCTGGCTTCAGCAGTGTGGCAAAGGATATGCTTGATTTGCGTTCAAGGCTTCATGGTGTACTCGATATAATCTACCGCTGGATATGATGCCCAAGATAAGTAACGGTTCTACCTTCGGGGGAATCGTCAATTATGCAAACGACATCAAGGACAAGGACACAACAATTCTTGCTTCTCGCGGAGTTGATCTTCGGAGCAACTACACCATAGCAAAGTCTTTCAAGATTCAGGCTATGATGAACCAAAGGGTGCAGAATTGTGTCGGACACTTTGCGCTTTCATTTCCTCCAGAAGACGCACATCGTTGCACTGACGGATTCATGCGTAAACTGGCAATGGAGTATATGAAGAAGATGGGCATTACTGGTACCCAGTTTGTCATCTTCCGACACCATGACCATGACCATGTGCATGTTGTCTATAACCGAATCAACGATTTCGGCAAGACCATATCTGACGGATGTGATGTAGAAAGGGCAATCGCCATTTGTCAGGCGATGACCCGACACTACGGGCTTCACTGGAGCGATGGCAAGATGAAGGTCAACCGTGACCGACTCAAAGGCAAGGCAGTTGTCAAGTATGCCATCTTTGATGCCGCACAGAAGGCTTTGCCTGGCAGTCGTACATGGCAGGATTTCATTGATTGTATGAAGGAGCAAGGCATTCAGGTCAAGGTCGCACCTCGTGAAGGTGGCAAAGGCATGGGAGTTGTCTTCACCAAAGGCAATGTCTCAATGAGTGGTTATTAGGTTGACCGACGCAGTTTGACTTTCTACATGTTGAACCAGCAGTTGTACAACATCAACGCTCTGTTGCCTAAAGACCAGTGGTTGCCAGATGAACCGATGATTCATGAGGTCAAGTTTGACGATATGGATTCCGATGTCCGTCTGCCGAAAGTTTCCTTTGGCAAGGAAGACGAGTATGTCGAGGACAGTAGCGTGAGTATCTATGATGATAACAACGATTCTGCCTTTTTCGATGCCGATGCGGCTGCCGAACTTGCTTCCAACGTGGCTGCCGCAGCTGTCGAACTTGCGGTTGGTCCTGCTGTTGTTCCGACCTCAGGAGGTGGCGGTGGTGGCAGTTCCAGTGGTTGGGGCGATGACGATGATGACGAGAAGAAAAAGAGACCAAAGTTCCACCGTTAATACATTTAGTTTATGTCGAATAATACTACAAAACCCAAGCTTAAACCTGCAAGGAGGATTACCAAGGAGAAGGCTCAGAAAGTGAAAGACAAAATGGCTGATATTCCATCCTCTGTTGTCTCTTCACAAACTGTATCTGTACATCCTGATGAATCTTCTGAACAGGTTGATGATGCTGATGTCATAGTTCCTGTCTGTCAGTCAGATTCTGAAGCCACAGAAGTGCCAGAAAGTGCGCCTGTCGAGGTTGAGTTCTCTGACAGGTTGCTTAACGACATAACCGTGGAAGACTACTGCTTTCTCTTTGAGACGCTGTTCAACGCTTATTCTGATAACCGAGAAGAAGCGAAGCGCAAGGAACGTGAAGAGAGCAGACGTAAGCAGGAAGAATCTGGTATCGATGTCATCACTCCTGAGAATGCTCTTGTAAAGTGTACTGGTTTTATGAATGACATTCTGACTAGTTATAATCTCTATAAGAAGCATGAAAGTGCTATCGACAAGCAGCAGACAAAGTCCAAGGAGATTGCTGATACCCAGAACGAAACCATCAAACGTCTGGAGACTGTTATCGGCAAGATTGAGGACGTGCAAGGTGTTAAGGCTCCTAAGCGACCTCCTTTCCCTTCATGGGCATGTCTGGCTTACTTGTTCTGGCACTGGCCTATGTATGGTTTTGCTTTTCTATGGCAGTCGAAGTACTTCCGCAGATTCTGCTTCCTCACCGCATTCTTTGTGATGGTGTTGGAGTTCTGCATGATTGTTCTTTTGTCATACGACAACAAGGACCTGCATCATGACCATGCCAAGTATATCACTGTCAGAAACTGGTCACTGGTCGAAGGTGATACGGCTACCATCAATAATTTTGACTATGTGGATTTTATCTACAGCGATGTCAAATACCGCAAGGACGATATTGACGCACTGCATGAGACAATTCGCAAGAATTACGACATCATGATGGAAAAGAAGCAGAAGCAGCAAGACCAGAAGCGTCGCAAGTGATATGCTTGCCACTTGCCGAAAACGGGAGCATACCCACCCACCAAGAGCTATTCAACCCACCCGCTTTTGGGTTAAATATCGGCTTAAATCGGCATAAAAAAACGGAGCATATCCCCGTTTTGGGTGGGTCCGTTTTCAGCATGTTGCACAAGATTATGCTATCTCCTTCCTCTGATACATCACCCCTGTTCCAAAATCAAGTACCCATTTGTTCTTGAGCATGAAGCTTGAAGACAACATGCCAGAAACAGGCACAAGGTCATTGCCTTCTGTATCCTTTAATCCTTCCATTATATGCTGGCAATTGCTAATGACTTGGACCTTGTCGTTTTGCGTGTATAGTTTAGGAGATTCTGGCGTTCCACCCAAACTGATGATACTCAACGTGACATCATACAATGCTGTTTTCAACGTGTCAGTAGTAAAACAGGTTACAGTTCCATCGTCACCTAAATGTTTCGCACAGATTCCAGCATCATCCATCAAATGCTTGGTGATGACCGTATCATTTGCTCCTGAATCAGCCACCATTAGATACTCCTTGTCACCATAGACAAGTCCCACTACAGGAATGTTGTATTGCTTCAATCCGTATGACATCGGGAAGAAAAACGCATAGTCCTCAGGATTGCCTTCAATAGTTCCTTCTGAAGCATGTAATGTTTCCGTTTCATAGTCAAGCACGATATTGTTGTTCCTCAGAAACTCATGACCAATGATGCCGATAAACGGGCCATTGAACATTTGGCTAAAGTCCATATCCTTGTTGACATAGAAAGTGTCAGAGAACACGCCATTACCTATGCGAAATGACAGCGAATACCCTTGACACTCCACGCCCTTGCCTTGAACAGAATGAATCTTCATCGTTTTCCCCTCAATGGCAGCATCGTCATTGAGGTAAGGAAGAACAGACTTGTTCAGAATACAGTTGACAGAACCAGTGTCTATCATCATGACACCGATGTATATCTGGTCATCCTTTCCCTTAAATGCTGCTTTGACAATTGGGAACTTTATTTGCTGTATATCTCTCAGTTCTGCTGTGAATTTTTCCATGTTTATCTTTTCGGTTTGAGAAGAGCCTCCCATCATTCCTCGATGGGTTGCTCTTCATTGAACTCCTGCTTCTTGATTCGGCGAATCAGGTAAGCAATTGCCTTTGGTGCTTTCTCGCGGCATATCTTCAGTTGGGCAAGGAACTCCTCTTCCGTGGCATCAGAGTTGAAGAGATCTACCAATTCGCAGTTGTTGTCTGACTGTTTGTCAAGATGCAATCCATGGCTCTGCATCAATGTTCGCAAGGCAAGGATTCCAAGGTCGTACTTTGGTCGTGCCTCCACCAATTTTCGCATGAGGTCGAGGCCGGGATCACCAATGTGCATCTCATTGAGCATGGCAATCATGAAAAGTACCTTTGCGTCTGGTGTTGCCATCTCGAACACATTCGCCAACTGACAGTTCGTTTCGTCAGCTTCTGTGTAGCGTTCAAGCTTTGCCAAGGCACGTGACTTGATGTACAGAGCCTCTGCACATTGATGTCCTTCCAACACCTCACCAATGAGAGCCAATGCCTCCTCATACTTCTGAGCGTAGAGACTCAGCAAGGCTGCAATGAACTTCGGAGCCCAATGGCTTGAACGGTGAAGACTTTCTGGCACATCCTCTATGGCTCCATAAAGGTGCTCGTCACACACCAATATGTCCAGAAATCGCTTTGCTTGCTGCATCGCCTCCTTGAAGTCGCCATCCTCAGCCTTCTTTGCTACAAGCATTAGGTACTGTTTGGCTGCCTCGTCATAGTCGTTCTGCTGAAGAGCGCCATAAACAGTCTTTCCACTCTCGATCTCGTTTCCGATTTGCTGCTCGTTGTTGTACTCGCTTGCATAAGTGAGCACTTCACGACTTGTATGGGCATACTGAGGGATGACGTTCTTTGAAAGGTATAGACCTTCCAACGTACGCACACGGCTGAGTGCCACATAGAGTTGCCCCGCT
>OLXB01000833.1_pt1 | contig 12642 bp, 12 predicted proteins | sample 1673681 | NCBI WGS metagenome assembly OLXB01 (sample SAMEA103958121, study PRJEB25191) | human gut metagenome
GTATTTTGAGATATAAAATTAACTCTATTACTATTTTCTGTTTTAGTTTCTTTTTCATATGTTTTACCATAAGCATATTGAAGAGATTTATTAATTACGACTTTTCCAGTTTTAAAATCTATATCATCCCAAGTAAGACCAAGAAGCTCTCCACGTCTACAACCTAAATCTAAAGCAAGTTGAATTACAGCTTGATATTTTAAAGGCTCATTTTTAAGAACATCTAATAATTTATCAACTTCTTCTGGACTATAACATTGAATGTTGGCTCTAGTTCTTTTCGGTTTTGCGATTCTTAAGTTTGGATTATGAGTAATGTAATCCCATCTGACAGCTTGTTCTAGCATATTATTAATAATAGAATAATAGTGCTGAACAGTAGTTGAACTTATATGTTTTCCTCTAATAGAAACATAATCCTTTCTCATATAGTCATAAAAGTTTTCAATTACCTTAGTATTTAAATCTTTTAATTTTATAAATCCAAGGTGTTCATTTATTGTAATCATTCTATGTTCATAATTTATATATGTTTTTAGTGATAATATACCTTTTTGAATTTTAAGGTATTCTTTACTTAAATCTTCAAAAGTCATATCAGTTTTCTTAACGTAAGAACCTTCTTTAAGTTGTATCTTTATTCGATATTCCTCTATCATAGCATCTTTCTTTGTACCATAAAAAGTCTCATAATGTCGAATTTTCTTTGACCCTTTATAGCCAAGGGGTATTTCGATTTGATATCTTTTATTCTTTTCAATTTCTCTAACACTCATTATTAACAACTCCTTTGCTTTGTTTTGAGATCTCTTTTATATTTATCACTTATTCTGTAGCGTTAGTCAATAGGTTTAAGGGAACTTGATACCATTTGATACTATTTGATACCAAAATATTTTTTGGGATATGAAATAAATTGATATTCTGAAAAATGATACCAAATGATACTTGTTTGATACCATTGACAAATGATATAAGTATAATAGCAAAGAAGAAATGAAAGAGCGGTACGAGAAATCGTATGGCTCTATTTTTGTGCAATTCAAAAGAAAGGAGATAAGAAAATGGAAGATGTTTTTGATGTAAAAGAGGCAGCAGAATATTTACATTGTAGTGAGTCTACTATAAGAAAACTAATGAAAACAAAACAAATACCAAGCTTCAGAGTAGCATACAGAATATATTTTAAGAAATCATTATTAGACTTATGGGTAGAGAATCAATGTAAAAGCAACTGGGATGTTGTTGAAGAAAAACATGAAGATGAAGCAATGACAGAATAATAACAAGCAAACCAACAATCAAAATAATCTTGGTAGTCGTTAATAATACAGCGATTGCCAAGATTTGTTTTTATAAAACAACAAGTAAATTAACAATTAAATAACACACTAGTAACACAATAAAAACAAAAAAGTTCAAAAGCAACCAACAAAATAATCGTCGTAATTATTGTGGTGCATGTGTTTTATAGATTTACATATAAAAAAGAAACCAACAAACAACCTACAGAAAGAAAGGATGGATAAGATGAAAGAGAATGAAAATGAAGAAGAAAAAAACATAAAGAAAAAGAAAAACAATTTTATCTTATATCATGAGATGTATGAATCAATAGAAGAGGTATCAGATGAAATTGCAGGAAAGGTAATAAAAGCTGTATTTATATATTCTAGAGACAAGAAAAAACCAGAGTTTAAAAGGGGAACAGTAGAATCAATTTTGTTTAAACAAATAAAAAATTCTATAGATATAAATAATGAAAAATATGAACAAACATGTGAGAAAAACAGAAAGAATGCTGAAAAAAGATGGGAGAAGAAAAAAGAAGAAAACCAAGAACAAGAAGAGGAAATTAAACAAGATGTTTCTGTTGTATTTATAGGTAATGATAAATTAACAAAAGAAGAATATGAGAAAAAATATGACAGTAACCAAACATCCTTTAATGATATACTTCAAGATCAGTTGAAATATATTAAAGAGAAAAATATAGCGCAATTGAAGAAAGACTACAAGTGCAAATATATAAGCGATGAAACAATTAAAAGAGAATATGGAATATAACAATGCGATGGCATGTAGTGGTATGTTGTCGTATTATTTTTTATACCAAAAATGCCGATAAGAAAAGACAAGAAAAGATAAGAAAAGAAAAAGATAAGATATGATAAGAAAGGATAAGATAATAAATGAAAAAGATAAGAAAAAAGAAAAGAGAAAATTTAAGAATGAGAAAAACACCCCCGCCCCCTCAGAGAGGGGAGTTGTGACAAAACAAAAAAACCGACAGCCCACATACATTTACACAAGTTTTAGTTTTACGTGAGTTTTTTGGAAAAAAACATTTTGAAATATTCAAGAAAATCTTGAATAAAAATATCATAAATGATAAAATAATGTCGTAGTTAGAAAACTAAATATAGGAGGCTAATTATGGCGGTAAACTATGATAAATTGTGGAAAATGATGATAGACAAAAAGATTAATAAAACCCAACTTAGTGAAAAAGCTAAAATTACAACTAATGAAATGGCTAAGATGGGTAAAAATGAAATAGTAAAAACAGAAACATTATTAAAAATTTGCAATGTATTAAATTGTAAATTAGATGATATTGTTGAATATTAGGTGGGAGGATACAATGACAGATAAAGAATTAAAAAAATTAAAAGATAATTTATGGCACTCAGCAGACATTTTACGTGCAGGCGCACATTTGGCAGCAAATAAATATGGACAGCCTATTTTAGGATTAATATTTCTTAGATATGCTGATATAAAATATAAACAACATAAAGCAGAAATTGAAAAAATATATAATGCTAATAAAGGAACAAGGGTAGAAAGATCTATAGAGGAAATATCAAAAGAAATATGTGGTTTTTATTTACCTGAATGTGCTTATTATGAAACTATAAATAATGCACCAGATGATGCTAATAAGGCTAAATTAGTTAGAGATGCAATGCAAGCAATAGAGGAAAGCAATCCTCAAATGAGAGGTGTTTTACCTAAGGAAGTTTATGGCCAATTAGTACCAGAAGAGGAGCCAGACTTACTTGCTAAAATAATAAGAATATTTTTAGATATTCCAGAAAATATTAGTGTAGATTTATTTGGAGAAATATATGAATACTTTTTAGGTAACTTTGCATTAGCGGAAGGTAAAGATGGAGGAACATTCTATACACCTGCAACTGTTGTTAGATATATGGTTGAAGTACTTGATCCAAAACCAGGAGAAAAGAAGTTTTTAGATCCTGCATGTGGATCTGGAGGTATGTTTGTTCAAGCTGCCAGATTTATGCATAATAATAATGCTAGTGATAATGAAATGATGAAGTTTAGATGTTATGGTGTTGAGAAAGAACCAGACACAGTAAAATTAGCAAAAATGAATTTATTACTTAACAATGTACGTGGAGATATAACAGAAGCTAATTCATTCTATGCAGATCCATATGATGCTTTTGAAAAATTTGATTATGTTATGGCAAATCCGCCATTTAATGTTGATGAAGTTGTTTATGAAAGAGTAAAAGATGACAAAAGATTTAATACTTATGGAATACCAAAAAACAAATCTAAATCAACTAAGAAAGCATCAGATAAAAAAGAAACAGTTCCAAATGCGAACTATTTATGGATTTCTTATTTTGCTTCAGCACTTAATCAAAATGGTAAAGCAGGATTGGTAATGGCTAACTCTGCATCAGATGCAGGAAATAGTGAATATGAGATAAGAAAGAAAATGATTGAGGAAGGTATTATTAAACAAATGGTGACCTTACCTTCAAATATGTTCTCTTCAGTAACTCTACCTGCAACTTTATGGTTTTTTGATAAAGAGAAAGCAAACACGGAAAGAAAAGATGAAATACTATTTATAGATGCTAGAAATATATTTACTCAAGTTGATAGAGCACATAGAAAATTTAGTGATGAACAAATTAAAAATTTAGGACTTATAACGAAATTATATGATGGAGATATAAATGCGTATAATGATTTGTTAAATGAATATGAAAACAAATTAAACATAGCACCAGAAAAATCTAATGATGATGAAATTAAACCAAAGATATATTGGAAAGAGCAAATTGATTGGATTAAAGAGAGATTTCCAGAAGGAAAATATCAAGATGTTATAGGACTATGTAAAGCCGCAAAAATAGATGAAGAAGATGGAATAAAAGAACAAGATTATTCTTTAAATGCAGGAAGATATGTAGGAGTTGTTATTGAAGATGATGGAATGACACAAGAAGAATTTAAGGATTATATGTTAACAATGAATAAAGAAATAGAAAAAATTGATTTAGATGAAAAACAATTACAAGAAAAAATAGTAATGAGTATTAATGAAATATTAGGAGATTAGTATGGAATATAGACAATACAGAATTAAAGATGTTGCAGAGTTAATTAATGGAAGAGCTTATCTGATGCCAGAACTACAGCAAACTGGAAAATATAGAATATTAAGAGTAGGTAATTTTTCTAACAAAGATGAATGGTATTATTCAGATATGGAGTTAGATGATGATAAATATTGCTATAGTGACGATTTATTATATAAATGGTCATGTTCATTTGGACCAGAAATATGGAAAGGTGAAAAAACGATATATCATTATCATATTTGGAAAATGAAAGTAAATGAAGATGTAGTCGACAAGATGTTTTTATACTATTATTTGAAATTTTATACGCCATTTTTATTGGGCGGTACCAATGGAACAACTATGGTTCATATTACAAAGGATAGTATGGAAAAGAAGAAAATAGTTATTCCGGCCTTAAAGACAATTCAAAAGAAAATAGCAGGTATATTATTAAACTACGATAGATTTATTGAAAATAATAATAGAAAGATTTCATTGTTAGAAAAAATAGTTGAGGAAACCTATAAGGAATGGTTTATAAGATTCAAATTTCCAGAAAATCAAAATTATGAATTTGTTTATGATAAACCATATGGATGGATTTATGGTAATAAATCTAATATGAGTATACCATGTAATTGGCACTTTGGAAAATTAGCTGAAATTGGTCAATTTGTTAGAGGAAAAAATATTACAAGTACTGAGATGCAGGAAGGAGAAATACCTGTTGTTTCTGCAGGAATTGAACCATCTGGATATCATAATGAAGCTAATGTAAAAGGTAAATCTCTAACGATGAGTGCTTCTGGAGCAAATGCAGGCTATTTAAAATATAATTTAAATGATATTTGGGCGGCTGATTGTTCATATTATCAGAATGACGAGAATATATGGTTTGTTTATAGTTCTTTAAAATTTATAGAATCAGCCATTAGAAACTTACAAGTTGGTTCTGCTCAGCCACATGTATATGCCAAAAATATAAATAAACTAAATATAATAATTCCAGAAGAAAAATATATAAAAATGTATAATGATCTTGTAAATCCCATGTTTGAAGAAATAAGCAGATTGAATGAAAAGAATAAAATATTAGTGAAACAAAGAGATTTATTATTACCAAGATTGATGTCTGGAAAGTTAGAAGTGAAATAATATGAGAATGTTTGGTGATAAAGAAATAGATTTCATTGAAGATTTTAGAATGTTAAAAAGTGAAGAAATATTTGTTGTTGGAAATGAAGATGAAATAGAAAAAATAATTAAAATAATTAATAATAGTTCAAATTGGATTGATTCATCAGGAAAAGATCAACCACCACCAGATTTTTATAATGAAAAAGAAAAAGTAATGATGGAAGTAATGAGAGTAGATGATCATGGCTATAGGAAACATGGAAAGACAGTAAATCCGACATATAGAAGAGAAAATGAAATAAGAAAAGAATTAGAGGAAAAAGGATTTGACAAACTATTTCCAAATGCGCAATTAATTGTAACAGCAAATAGTGGATTACCTACGAAAGAAGATCATAATTATGAATATTATTATAAAAATTTTGAAAGAACTATTAAACATCATTGTGAAAGAATAAGGAATTATAAGAAAAATCATGAGGATTACAAATTAATATTTTTTGTACATGATGAGTCTACTGCATATATTGAAGCAGAATCTTCAAATGAAATAGGAGCCTATGGAAGATTGCATTTACATTATTTTGACAAAAAATTTGTAGAATGTTTTCTGAATGAAGATATTGATTATTTCATTTGGATGACACCATATAAGGGTTATCAATATGCTCCAGACGAAATACAACCACCAAAGGCAACAGTATATGATATAAAAAATATTAATTATGAGTTAATAGAATATGATGAAAAAAGGATGATTAGCTCTGAGAAGTAATAAAAGGGGGATTTATTATGTCAAAGTTTATAACAGAAGACGATATAGAACAAGCTATATTAAATGAGTTAAAAAGTGAAAAATTTAATTATGATATTATAGTTTGTGATATAGATCCAGAAAAAAGAGAAGATTTAAATGATGGAACAGGAAGAAAATCAAAGAAAGATTGTGTTTTGCCAGAAATTTTAAAAGAATCTTTATATAGAATAAATTCAGATATTTTAAAACCAATAATAGATGAAAAAATTGAAGAAATTACTCGAGATTTTTCTGAAAGTGATTTGGTTAATGTTAATTATGAACTGTATAATAAAATAAGAAATTCTATTCCAATAACAGTTGTAAAAGATGGAAAAGAAGATTTTGAATTTATAAAACTTATAGACTTTGAACATCCTGAAAATAATACATTTACTGCGGTTTCACAAATGTGGATACAAGGCAGATATAATTGGAGAAGACCAGATGTATTGATATTTATAAATGGATTACCTTTAGTATTTATTGAACTAAAAAACAGTATTGTAAAGGTTGAGGAAGCATATAATAAAAATTTACAAGATTATAAAAAAGATATTCCTAATTTGTTTGCTTTTAATCAGATTTGTGTATTGTCAAATGGATTAGAAACAAGGTTAGGAGCATTTAATAGTAGTTATGAATTTTTCTTTGAATGGCTTAAAGTAAATTCTGAAAAAGAAGAAATAAATAGAAAAGCAATTCATGAAGAAGGTATTTCAATTAAATATTTTATTGAAGGATTACTTGAAAAGAAAAAGCTTATAGATTATATTGAAAACTTTATAATATTTAATAATAAGAATATAAAAATAATTGCTAAAAATCATCAATATTTAGGTGTAAATAATTTAATTGAATCTGTAAATAATAGAAAAGAATTAAATGGTAAATTAGGCGTATTCTGGCATACGCAAGGATCTGGAAAATCTTATTCTATGGTTATGTTTGCAAGAAAAGTAAAAAGAAAAATATTAGGAAATTTTACTTTCTTGATTGTAACAGATAGAGATGATTTAGACACTCAGATTCATAAGAATTTTGTAAGAACAGAAGTAATTGGTGAAAAAGATGAATGTCAACCTAAAAATAGTGAACAGTTAAGAGAATACTTAAAGAGTAACAAACCATTTATATTTACTTTAATACATAAATTTAGATATGATAAAACTAAAAAATATCCTATCTTATCAGAACGAGATGATATTATAGTAATGGTAGATGAAGCACACAGAACGCAATATAAAGATTTAGCAGAAAATATGAGAACAGGACTTCCTAATGCAAATTATATTGCATTTACAGGAACTCCATTACTTGGATCAAAAAGGTTAACAAATCAGTGGTTTGGAGATTATGTATCAGAGTATAATTTTGCACAATCTGTAGAAGATGGATCAACTGTACCAATATTTTATAGTAGAAGAGTTCCAGAAGTTGGCTTAGAGAATGATTTCCTAGATGATGACGTAGTAGAAATTATTGAAGATGAAAATCTAAATAATGAGGAAGTTGAGAAACTTGAAAATTCAACATCTAAGATATTAGAAGTAATAAAGAGAGATGACAGACTTGATAAAATAGCCAAAGATATTGCACATCATTTTCCTAGAAGAGGCTATTTGGGAAAAGGAATGGTTGTTTCTGTTGACAAATTTACAGCTGCAAAAATGTATGAAAAAGTACAACATTATTGGAATGAAGAAAAAAGAGAATTAGTTAATGAAAGAAACCTATTAAAGGGAAAAGAAGATGAAGAATCAAAGAAGAAGATAGAGGAACTTTCGAAGATTTTAGATTATATGAATAATGTTGATATGGCTGTTATTATATCAGAAGATGCTGATGAGAAGACTAAATTTGAAGAAAAAGGAATAGACATTACAAAGCACAGAAATAAAATGAATGAAATTACTGTAGAAGGTCTTGATATTGAAGATAGATTTAAAGACCCTAATGATAATTTACAATTAGTTTTCGTATGTGCTATGTGGTTAACAGGATTTGATGTTCCAAACTTATCAACATTATATTTGGACAAGCCTATGAAATCTCATACTTTAATGCAAGCTATTGCAAGAACTAATAGAGTATATCCTAACAAATCTTGTGGCCTAGTAGTTGACTATGTAAATGTTTTTAAATTTATGAAACAAGCTCTAACGGATTATGCAACAGGAGATGATGGAGTATATCCTGCAAAAGATATTGATTATTTAATTACTTTATTAGATTCATGTGTAGATGAGGGAGACAAATTTTTAAATGAATTAGGTATTAATTTGCAAGATATAATTTCTAAGACAGATACATTTGATAGATTAGAAGATTTGAGAAAAACTTATGACAAAATAGTTGAGACGGATGAAAATAAAGAAAAGTTTAAAGTAATAACAAATACTATGAGAAATTTATATGAAGCATCAAAGCCAGAAATATTTGAAAAACATTGGCATAATGAAAAATTTGGTGCGCTAGATTATATAAATGGATTAATGCACAATAATGTAAATGATGAAAAAATAGAAAGAGCAAAACAAAGATTAGCACAGATATTAGATAATAGTGTATCTTCAAAGACAGCAAGTGATAATGACAATGGTGTTGTAATATATAAGAACAAAGTTATTGATCTTTCAAAAATTGATACTGAAGAATTAAAGAAGGAAATAAAATCTGCTGAATACAAAGCTATAGAAATTGATGATTTAAAAGAATATATAGAAGAAGCATTGAAAAAAATGATAAATCAAAATTGTACTAGAATTAAATTTTCAGAGAGATATAGAAGTATTATTAATAGATACAATTCAGGAAGTTCTGAAAATGAAGATTATTACGAACAACTAATTAGATTTGTAGAAGAACTAAAAAATGAACAAGAAAGACCAAAAACAGAAGAATTAACAGAAGAAGAATTAGAAATGTTTGATCTATTAGTTAAGGGTAAGAAACTAACAAAAGAAGAGGAACAAAAAGTAAAATTAGCAGCCAAAAATCTTTATAAAAAGCTTACAACGGAAAGAGATAATCTATTAGTTGTAGATTGGTATAAAGATGAAAGACCAAAATTAAAAGTAAAATCGGCTATAGAAGATTCACTAAACAACGACTTACCAGAAAGTTATGATAAAGTTACTTTTGATTCAAAAATTAATTTATTACTAAATCATTTTATAGATATGGCTGTACAAGCGTATGGTTGGATATCAAATAAAGTGGCATAAAAATAAAAACAATAAAAATATAAAGGAGGGATTAAATATGGGAAATAAAAACTATGCTTATATTAATTGTGAAATATTAAAATGGGCTAGAGAACGAACACCAATAAAAATAGATGAGATCCCTATAAGAGTTAAAGAATTTACAAGTGAACAAATAGAAAACTTGGAAAAAGGAATAGAATACCCTTCTATAAACGAAGCAAAAAAGCTTTGTAATTTATATGATATTCCTTTTGCGGCGTTATTCTTAAGTGAGATTCCTACAGATGTAGATAATGCAACATATGTTGATAGAAGAACATATAAAGATAATTTAGATACGGAAATATCATATGAATTATGGAAAGAGATAAATAGATTAAAAAGCTGTAGAGAATGCGCGGTAGAACTTTTAGAACTAACTGAATATAAGAATATTTTTAAAGAAATTAATCCTAATTTTTCAGTTGATGAAATTGCAGGAAAAGTTAGAGAAATATTTAATATTGAAACACCATTCAAAAATAAATCTGCTTATAGTAATAATGCATTTAATTTTTTAAGAAATAAAATTGAATCAAAAGGTGTAATGGTATTGCAAATAGAAAATATTTCAATAAAGGAAATAAGAGGAATATCTCTTAACTATGATATTCTTCCAATTATAGCAGTGAATAAAAATGACTCAGATAGAGCAAAAGTCTTTACACTATTCCATGAAATGGCACATTTAATTAGAAGAACATCAAATCTATGTTTAATTGATTTTAATGAAAGAGAAGACGAAGAGGAAAAGATATGCAACAATTTAGCTGCTAATATATTGATTCCAGAGAAAACACTAGATGTTATTATCAAAGATATGGATTTGAGTAATGATAAAGAAATAACAAATTTATCAGATAGATATGCTGTAAGTAAATTCGTGATAATAAAAAGATTATATGACTTGAACAAAATTGATTTCGAACTATATAAGAGTAAATATGAAAAATATTTGGATATTTTTAACGAAATTAAACAGATAAAAAGAAAACAAGGACAAAAGATAATAGTAACCCAAGATAAAAAATTAATAAGTAGCAGTGGTAGGTTATATCCAAAAATTATTTTAGAGGCGTATTATAATGGAAAAATTTCTTTTGGAGAAGTTTGCAATACATTAAATGTAAATTCTCGTTATATAGGAAATATCGAAAGGATGGTGATGTTCGGTGAATAGTAGGATATACATAATAGATGCCTGCGCATTAATAGATGCTTCCAAAAACTACCCACTGGGCAAAAAAACATTTCAAGGTATTTGGGATAAAATTTCAGAAATGTTCAAGGAAGGAAACCTAATGTCAAGTGCAGAGATTTTTGATGAAGTAAAAGACAAGGATATATCAGAATGGCTTAAACAGTATAAAAGTAGTTTTTTACCTTTAGATGAATCTATACAGAAAACAACAAAAGAAGTATTGAAACAATTTCCTAAGATGATTAATATTAATAAAAATAAAAAATCGAGCTCAAATGGAGATCCGTTTCTAGTAGCTACAGCTATAGAAAAGCATGGAGTTATAGTAACTAATGAAAGAAAAGGAGAAAACAAAATCCCTAATGTCTGTAAATTCTATAACATCGAATCAATAAGTTTAATACAATTTATAGATGAAATAATGGAGTAGGATTTTTAAATACAAAATAAATAAACCCGAGGAAATCAATTATTCCAAGGGTTATTTTTATAGTTCATAAAATCATTTACTTATAACATCCAGCAACTATTTTCATTCCGTCAGAGAAACCACTTCTATAATACTTATGACACCATACACCCATATAGTCCATGTAGTTATTATCTAATTGCTCTAATTGAGATCTAACAAATTCAGAGTTAATATCAGAAACAGCACTTAATATATTTTCTGAAATTTCCTCAATGCAAGAATAATACTTTTTTTCATTTGAATCAGGATGAGAATTTATTTCATCTTCTCTAAATTCTAGCCAGTCTTTAATAATATCATTAGTTCTATCATCTAAATCATTCATAATAAACCTCCTTTGAAATTTTGTTATTTATCACTTATTTAACGGCGAAAGTCAAGTATTTTAGTTATATTTCTCAATATTATTAGAAGCGGAGTAGAACACAAAAAAACGGCGGAGTAAAAAATAGAAGAATTTTCAATTACCATTTAATACCATTGAAATTTAACGGCGATTTAACGGCGGAATTTTTAAAAATAGGTGTTTTTTGATACTATTACAAGATATTGGAAAACAACTTAAAACAACCCGAAGGCTAGAAAACTAACACTTTAAACCTTTTGATACTACTATAAGAAAATATAGTAAATACAAACAAATGTTCTCATAACCCGAAGGTCGTGAGTTTAAGGCTTACGATGCAACCAATTAAGCTCATAGTGCTAGATGTTTTATTTTTTTGAGAAAAGGTGCTATAATATCCACAGAAAGAACAACAAACATGCAGAAAAATTTAAAATGTCAAAAGAAATTAGAATTTTTAGCACAAATAAAAAATAATAAACAACTAAATTTTTTCTAGTAGATAATGAAAAAAGGTATAGGAGAAAAAATATGCAAATAAATTATATTGAAAAAACTCCAATAGCTACTGAATTTAATATGCTAACAGAATCAGTAGGTTGGGGAACGAGAGAAAATAATATTATAGAAGAAGCTTTAAGAAATACATTATACTCACTTTGTGTTTACGATGGCAATAACCTAATTGGGTATGGAAGAATTATTGGAGATAAAACAATATTTTTATATATACAAGATATAATGGTAATTCCAGAATATCAAGGTAAAAAAATAGGAACAGGTATAATGAACAAATTAATAGAAAAGATTAATGAATATAAGAAAATAAATCCAGAAATAAGAACATATTTAGGAGCATCAAAAGGAAAAGAAAGTTTTTATGAGAAATTTGGATTTGTATCAAGACCTAATGAAGAACTTGGTGCAGGAATGATTTTGTATGATGATCAAAAATATTGATAAAAACCAAAAAAATTATCTGTTTTTAATAATTCTTATTATAATCTAATTTTTGATAATCGATTACAAAGTTCGACAATATTTTTAATAAAAA
>OLXB01000845.1_pt1 | contig 12487 bp, 7 predicted proteins | sample 1673681 | NCBI WGS metagenome assembly OLXB01 (sample SAMEA103958121, study PRJEB25191) | human gut metagenome
TCCGATTTTAAACTAATATAAAAAAATAAATTATTATTGCTTTATTTTTTGAATTATTATTTTAGTATGATATAATAAAGTGAGAATTGGTATATAAATTAAAAATAGTCATATTGATGTTTTGAAATATTAAAGTTATAAATAAAAAACAATTGATTTGGAGGTATATAAATGCAAAATGTTAAAAATGATATTTATTATGTAGGGGTTAATGATCATAAAATTGACTTATTTGAAGGACAATATATTGTTCCTAATGGAATGTCTTACAATTCATATATAATAATTGATGAAAAAACAGCCTTGTTTGATACGGTAGATAAAAAATTTACACATGAATGGTTAGATAATGTAGAAAAAGCTTTAGCGGATAGAAAATTAGATTATTTGATTGTACAACATATGGAACCAGACCATTCTGCGAATATTATAAATTTACTTAAAGTATATCCTAATACTATAGTTGTAGGAAATTCTAAAACTTTTAAGATGATTGAGCAATTCTTTCATACAGATATTCAAAATAAATTAGTTGTAAATGACTTGGATACGTTATCACTTGGAAAACATACCTTAACATTTGTTTTCGCACCAATGGTTCATTGGCCTGAAGTGATGGTAACATATGATAGTTTTGATAAATGCTTATTTAGTGCTGATGCCTTTGGTAAATTTGGTGCTTTAGATGTAAATGAAGAATGGGCAGGTGAAGCTAGAAGATATTATTTTGGCATTGTTGGAAAGTATGGTTTGCAAGTTCAAAAACTACTTGCTAGAGCCAAAACACTAGATATTCAAATGATATTACCACTTCATGGCAATATACTTATGAAAAATCTTGCCTATTATATAGGACTCTATGAAGTATGGTCAAGTTATGAGTCTGAATCAGATGGTGTTATGATAGCTTATACATCAGTATACGGAAATACTTTTCATGCTGTTTCTGAATTGGAAAAACGTTTATATGAATTAGGGGCACCTAAAGTTGTTGTTTATGACCTTGCAAGAAGTGATATGGCAGAAGCTGTTGAAGATGCGTTTAGATATAATAAACTAGTGTTAGCGACAACCACTTACAACGCCTCCATTTTTCCTTTTATGAATACATTTATTGAAAGCCTTGTTGAACGTAATTTTCAAAATAAAACCATTGGAATTATTGAAAATGGAACATGGGCTATTCAAGCTGGTAAAGTAATGAAGGAAAAACTAAAAAGTAGTAAAAATTTAAATTTTTTGGAACATGAAGTAAGGATACTTTCTTCATTAAGTAAGGAAAACTATGAACAACTAGATCAGCTTGCACTTGAACTTACTAAAGAGTATAAGCAATTGAATAGTAATAAAGTAAACAAAAACGATCTTAGTGCACTAATGAATATTGAATATGGATTATATGTAGTAACCTCGAATGATGGAAAAAAGGATAATGGGCTAATTGTTAATACTGTATCACAAGTGACATCTGATCCTTTAAAAATAGCGGTTACTATTAATAAACAAAATTATTCTCATCATATTATCCAACAAACAGGAATAATGAATGTTAATTGTCTAACAGTCGATGCTCCATTTAAAGTTTTTGAAAGTTTTGGTTTTGTTAGCGGAAGAAATGTTGACAAATTTAAAGATTTAGAAGTTAAAAGATCTAGTAATAACTTAGCAGTATTGCCAAGATACATTAATGCATATATGAGTTTAAGAGTTGTCGATTATGTAGATTTAGGCACTCATGGAATGTTTATTTGTGCCGTGAATGAAATTGTTAAAATTTCTAGTTCTGAAAGTATGACTTATTCATATTATTTAAATAACGTTAAACCAAAGCCAGTAGAAAAACAAAAAGGGTATGTTTGTAAGATTTGTGGATATGTGTATGAGAATGATGTTTTACCTGAAGATTTTATCTGCCCTTTATGTAAGCATGGGGCAAGTGATTTTGAAAAAATTGAATAAACAGTTTTAATTAATAATTTTGATTATAGTAGCCTAATATAAAATTGTTTCTTTTATAGAGGGCGTATTAAAATGAATTCTATGATTAAAGAAATTGATATAATCACAAAAGATTTTACAATCCATTTGCTCATAAAAGTTCATTTTTATTAATTCGTTGGTATATTATATTATGAAAATTATTTCCTAATTATAATTATAAATAGTTTAGTTATTGCTGTTAGATTTAATTTTGGTATATCTTTTAATATAGAACAGTTTAAAACTATGTTATCTTAAAAAAATAATTTAGTTGATTTTTTCTTTATTTTAAGATAAAATATTTGTGCAATATGATTTATGAAAAGGCTTTCAAACTATTAAAGAAGAAAAGATATAAATGTTAAAATAAAAAAAAGTTATAAACGACTTTAGTTAGGATTTTTACTTAAAAAAGGGGGATTGATTGGTCATAATAGCGAGACTAGGCTAACTTATAGTCTTTAATGTCGTTATATAAAAACTATAAATGATGTTTTAACATTAAACTTGGCGGTTAAATCGCTGAACTTTATTAAGTGATTTCACATCGTAAATTTCGCTACGATTTGAAATAAAAATTCTTAGAAGAAAAAAGGAGGCAAAAAATGAAAAGAAAAACAATTATTACAACTTTTGCGTTTACATTAATGCTTGTATTGTCGCTATCATTACTTTCTTCATGCAACAAGAATAAGCATAAATTCGCAACCGAATGGAAGTACGATGAAAAAAGCCATTGGCATGAATGTATTACTAAGAAACATACTGACATATCAGAAAAAATAGCTCATGATTTTAATGAAGGTGTTGTCACAACTGCACCTACAGAAACTGAAAAAGGTGTAAAGACGCTTACTTGTAAAACATGTGGATATAAAAAAACTGAACCTATAGATACTCTTCCACATACACATAAATATGCTACTGATTGGAGTACTGATGAAACGAACCATTGGCATGTTGCAATATGTGAACATACTGAAATGAAAAAAGACGTTGGAGCTCATGTTTTTACAACTTGGACGGTCAAAACTGAAGCAAATTATGGTCAAAATAGAATTGAACAAAGTAACTGTGATGTCTGCGGTTTCCACACCGAAAAAGAAATTGAAGAATCAATGCTTCAACCAAAAGAAAGAACAATTGAAGTTGCAGAAACCTTTAATGGTTTTGTTTTTGATGGAACGCATAAATCCATTGACGAATTCGTGACAGTAACTAATGAAGAAGGTGGAATGACAATTAAGTATCGTTTAGAAGGTGAAGAAGAATGGACAACCGAAGCTCCTACTACGGTTGGTAAATATGAATATTTTATTGAATTAAAAGGTACTATAGAATGGGCATATAAAGACTTAAAGTCTAATTTTACCATTTCACCATATAAGATTACGCTAGATAAAGATAGTTTTGAAGCAAATTTCGGCGAAAGCCTTCCTAGTGGTGTTTTTGGTCTTATGTATGAAGATGTTTCTGAAAATGTAAATGGTTGGACAGATTATGCTACTATTTGTGTTCCTAAAGAATATCAAGAAGCAGGTCGCTGGGAGATTTCTGTTGAAGAGTTATTTGTCGATGATGAAAACTTTGTTGTTGATTATGGCACATTCCAAAAAGTTTCTTTTGTAGTTTGGGATACAGCGGATTTTTATGCAGGAGTTAAAGATATCTTCCAAGTAGGTAGTGATGTTATTATATCTACTGAAATCGCTCGTGGAACACTAACAGTTGGTGATGAAATTTACTTCCATGAAATCAAAAAAACAGTTACTGTTCTTAAAATGGAGGCAAAACGTAATATAATTCAAAAAGCAACAGTTGGTGATGAGGTTTCTATACGGGTATCTGAATTAACAAAAGAGGAAATTTCACGTGGTTATACATTCTCTAAACCGAATTCAATAAGCGATTATAATAGATTTGTAGTAAGAATGAAATTATTCAGCAAGGAAGAAGGAGGTAGACATACTCCAATTTCTTCGGGGTATTTCCCTACAGCAAACTTTAAAGATACTTTCTCAACTGTACAGTCTCGTATCACTCTACCAAAAGGTACAGAGCTGATGATGCCAGGTGAAACACTTGATAATGTTGCTGTTGATTTTGGAACTCAACAACCAGGATTTATTGGTCGTAAGTTCTATATTATGGAACCAGGTCAAATGATTGCGGAATGCGAGATTACTGATGTTCACAATCATAATTATCCAAATGGCTCTTGTTCTTGTGGCTATTATGCAAGACATACCCTTACTATTGAAGATGGAACTTGTCAATCAGAAAATTTAACATATCTTATTAATGAAAAAAGATACTTTGATGTTACTCTTCCTGGAGATGCTACGGAAGATGTAACATATAAAATTGAACTTTCAGAATCTTCATATAGTGTTAAGATTTATTATACTGGTGCAGTTCTTACTCCAGATGCAGAAGGAAATATTAAAATTCCTGGATCTTTGGAAAGAATGGAAGTAGATGTTATCGCAAATAAACCAGGAAGATGTGTTTTAACAATTACACGCGTTGAACAAGAACCTGTAGTAGAACCAACAAGATTGAATTTTGATGAGGTCACTAATGTTGCCACATCAGGTCAAGTAGGTTATCGTCCAAATGAAAAAAAAGAATATGTTATTGGTCTTGGGACTACTAGAATCCAAAATGTCACATTTACTTTTGAAATTTCAAATAAAAAAGATTGTAGTATAACAGTATATAATGCTAAAGGAGAAATAGTACAATTAATTAATTAATGACTCGTTAACTTTAATAGCTGGAACAGTTATAACAGATTACAAGATTGTAGGACAAAATATATCTTCAAAACAACCATTTTGTAAGTTAACAATAACAAAAAAAGTACTTTAAAATAGAATTATATAGAACCAGAATAAATAAGCGGGCGTAATAACCCGCTTATTTATTTATTATAATAGTTATGTTCTATTTATTTCTGATTGCATCTATGGGCTTTTTTCTAGCAATTTTTAATACAGGAATAAAACTTGCTAAAAGTGCAGTAACAACACACCCTAATAGAATAATTCCAATTTCGCGGAAGCCATAACTCAATAGAGCTATTGGTAATCCATAAGATGTTCTTATAGAAGAATTGGTTATCGCAACGATAATGCCACTACCTATTGTTGCAAGAGTAAAAACGATAAGTGCAATAGCAAGTGCCTCATTGAAAAAGATGACAAACACATCGCTAGACCTAGCTCCTATAGCTCGTAAAATTCCAATTTCACGTTTTTTATAGGAAATTGATGCGGAAATATAGGACATGAAAAGTATCACTGCAAATATAAAAATACCAATGCCGACATATAGCAAAATTTTTGCAATAGTTTCTATTATTGAACCTATCATATTTTCAGTTGTAACAACGTAATTTACAAGAGAATACTTAGTTTCATTTTCGCTTTGCATAGAGAATTCTACCACTTTTTTAAGTTCCTGCCTTGAAAGTTGTTCTCCAGAAATCACCATTGAATATTTACCGATAGGAACAACTTTAATAGAATTTGCGAGATCAGTTGACACTCCAATATAGTTTCCTGTAATAATTTCATCTTCAAAGAAAAATCCTTCAATTGAAACTGTATTATTTAGATATGGATTAATTGTTCCACCACATAGCATATTAATCTTTGCATTTTTAAGAAGAGGAGCTATTGCATTTTTAATTTCATCAGCATTTGACTTAGCAAGTGTTAAATTTTTAAGTGTTTCTTGAATATGGTTATCATTGTAATAAATGTTTTTTAATCCGTTAACAAGCGTATTAATACCTAATGCTATTTCATTGCCAGCAAGGCTGCTTTTACCATTTAAATATATAATTTCTGAAAAATCATTGGATGAAAAATAATTAGTATAATTGTAACCTAGATATGTGTTATATGTTTTACCATTTATTTCTTTAAAATTAATAATTGCTTTATCATAAATTTCACCACCTAATCCTTTATAAGTAAGATAATCATTGATGAAATTATTACACACAAAGAGCATTCCTAAAAACGAACTATTATGTTCACTAGTAAATTGATTAAGTAGCATATAGTAGTTAAGAGCATCATCAGTATTAACATTTTTATCAATTAAATCATACCTTGAATAATTATATCCTGTTTTGATAATACCAACAATTTTAAATATACCATGAAGTGTGTCTCCATCAATTAATAGGTTGGGATTTTTTTCAATAAAACTTTGACTATCTGTTATATTAGTTGCTTCTATATTTTTAGTTTCATCGAGTTTACCATCTAAATTATAATGAGAATAACCCCATTTCTTAAAACAATCAAATGCATAATCACTTATTGCTATTTCTGTGTTGGTAGTAGGCAATCGCCCAGCTTCTAGTTCAAGATTGTGTTTTTTGAGATTGTTGCTTTCTATTTCAACAATACCATTAATACTACCATTATAGATATTGCTTTTTGCATCTTTCAAAAAATTTGATGAAATACTTGCACCCATCCCCAAGTTATCACTATTTTTTTCAGAGAGTACTGGTAAAAAATCAATGTCTAATTTTGAACTCAATTGTTTTATATCAGTATCTGATATTTTTTTCTCCAAAAAATATTGTTCACCATAGTTGTCTATCTCAACCATTTTTTTGAATGTAGTGTATTTTATATCTCCATAATACATAGAATTTACAATTGCGGTCTTACTGTTGTATACAGCGAAGCTATCAACGATGCCAAACATTGTAAAGCATACAAAGCATAGAAGAATTGTAATAACAAGTCTAATAGGTTTAGCCTTCATACCACTAATACCAATTTTAAAACTCTCTTTAATTGGTAGGCGAGATTTAATTAGTTTAAATGGTTTTTCATTTGAACATTTTATTTTTGTTTCATCAGTCGGAGCGAATGTTTCCATTTTACCGTCTTCATCAATGTGAGAAGCAGCTTTTACGTCTGAGTTAACTTTATTGTCAAGTGATAAAAAGGCCTCATCATTTTCAAGATATGAATTGATACGCATTACATCATCTAAAGTAAGTTGGTATCCTTTTGGAAAGTACAAAAGTTTGCCATTGTAGTTTGCTGCACCTCCTTTTTCAACATCAGCATCAATATGGTGCTTTTCAATATCGGAAATAACCTCTCCATCTTTGAGTTCAATTACTCTATCCCCGTATTCTTCCGCAAACTCACGGTCATGAGAAACAACGATTACAAGTTTTTCTTTAGACAACTTTTTAAGGGTATTAAAAACGTGTATTCCAGTATTGCTATCAAGTGCTCCAGTAGGTTCGTCTGCCATAATAATTTCTGGGTTTTTTACAAGTGCTCTAGCAATCGCAACACGCTGCTTTTGACCACCAGATAATTCGTTTGGCTTTCTTTTCCATAGTCAGAAAGATCAACCTTATCTAAAATAGCATTTATTTTCTCATTTGTTACTTTTTCACCTTGTATTTTAAGGGCAATCGCAATATTAGAGCCCACATTGAAGTCTTCTAAGATATTGTATTCTTGAAAAATGAAACCAAGGTAGGTGTTTCGGTAACTATCAAAATCCTCATTTGAAAATTCTTTGGAAGACTTTCCTTTTATTATAATTTCACCACTGTCTGCGTTATCCAATCCACCCATAACATTAAGAAGAGTTGATTTACCACTGCCTGATTTACCAAGAATGAATACAAGGCCTTTTTCTGGAAATTTCAAACTGATGTTATTAAGTGCGATAACAGCACCTCCCTTTTTAGGATGATAAGTTTTAACAATATTTTTTATTTCAATCATAAATTCTCCTGTTCTGGTCAAAATTTTATTTGTGTCGACTACACATTAACAATAAAATTGAAATAAATAATTTCAATCATTTTTTACATAAATTTTAAAACATTAATTTTTATATATTCTAGCATATATATCCTTAAAAATCAATATATTTGAAAAAAGATCAAATTATTGTTATAATATACTAAAATTGGTGGAGGTCTATTATGGCAGTGCTAACTTTAAAAAATGTAAAAAAAGAATATTATGTTGGAGAAATTACTATACCTGCAGTAGAAGATGTTTCCTTTGAACTAAATGAAGGTGAATTTGTTGTTATTCTTGGGGCGTCAGGCGCTGGAAAAACTACGCTTTTAAATTTGCTTGGTGGAATGGATAGGGCGACAAGTGGAGAAATTGTTATTGATGGTAAAAATATAACCAAATTTAACAAGAAAGAACTTGCTAATTACAGACGCAATGATGTTGGATTTGTGTTCCAATTTTACAACTTAATGCCTAATTTAACAGCTCTTGAAAATGTTGAAATAGCTGTTGAGATTTGTGATAATCACCTAGACCCTAAAACTGTTTTGGAAGAAGTAGGACTTGCTAATAGACTTAATAATTTTCCAGCAGAATTATCAGGTGGGGAACAGCAAAGAGTATCCATTGCCCGTGCAATCGCTAAAAATCCAAAGTTGATACTTTGCGATGAACCGACTGGAGCACTTGACTACGTAACAGGTAAAAAAATTTTACAATTATTACAAGACCTCTCAAAAAAAGATAACAAACTAATTATTGTTGTAACGCATAATGCTGCGCTAAAAGCTATGGCAGATAAGGTTATAAAAATTAAAAGTGGAAAGGTAGAAAGTATAGAAGAAAATAAAAATCCTATGCCAGTTGAGGTGATAGAGTGGTAAAAACATATTTTAAAGTAGTTAGAAGAATGTTTAGAAAACAATTAACAAGGCTCCTATCACTTATTGGTGTAATTCTAATTTCAGTTGGATTTGTATCAGGAATTGGTTCTCCTACAGATATGATAAAAGACAGCATTGAAAATTATTATAAAAACCAAAATGTTAGTGATTTTATAATAAAAAGTCAAAGTGGTAGTTTTTCTGAAGAAGAGATTAACAAAATTAAAAGTCATTTTGGTGAAAAAAATGTTGAAACTGGTATGTCGCTAGATATAAAAACTGGTGAAAAAACATCGTTAAGATTATATTTTATAGATTTTGAAAAATGGAATATCAATGTACCTAAACTTGTTAATGGTGAAAAAATAAACATAAGTGATAAAAATCAAGTTTATGCAGAAGCTAAAGATAATAAAATTAAAGGGTATGGTATTGGAGAAAAGGTTGAGATAAATTTAAAAGAAGCATTAGATCTTCCTTCTGAATATAAAATTAATGTAACTGTAAAAGGAATAGTTATTAGTCCTCTTACTTTTGGAAAGGATGGTGAACCAAGTTATAATAATCCTAAAGATACCAAGGCTCCTAAAAATATTACAGAGATTAATAAACTTGATTTGTTAGAAAACATTATATATTGTCCAAAAGAAGTATGTCCTTTTCTACCAGCAGGGGATATCTATGTGACAATAGAAAATAGAAATTTATTTAATTCTTTTTCAAAGAATTATGAAAAATATATAGGAGAACAAAAAGAAGAAATTACTAATCTACTTGGTGAAAACATAAAGATAATTACTCTTGATGATAATTATAGTTTTAAATCCATAATATCAAGTGCTGATAAAGTAAGAGGAATAGGAAATATTTTGATGATAATATTTTTAGCTGTTACGCTATTGGTTGTTTTATCATCAATGATGAGATTAATGGATGAAGAGCGTTCACAAATTGCATGCCTTAAGACTTTAGGATTTAGTAGTTTTACTATCGTAATGAAATATATTTTCTTTGCGCTTGTTGCATTAGCAATTGGCGGAGGAATAGGATTCTTTGTTGGATATGGTGTATCATGGCTAATATGTAATATTTTTAATTATGGACATGTAATGCCCCCAATTAATGTAATTGTTAATCCAGGATATTTCTTCTTATCAGTTGGAATAATCATTATTGTAACGCTACTAGTAACCTTTAGTATTGGTATGAAACTTGCAAATAATGAACCTGCTATTTTATTAAGACCCAAAGTTCCTAAATCAGGAAAGAGAATTTTGCTTGAGAAAATGCCTTTTATCTGGAATCATTTAGAATTCAAATATAAATCTTCATTTAGAAATGTTTTGAGATACAAAACAAGGTTTATGATGATGCTTATATCAATTGCTGTATCGACTGGTTTAGTGTTTGCTGGGCTTGCTTTATTAGATATTTGTATATATAGTGATTTCGGTTCACCTTCAATCATTGGAATTTCTATTGTAGTCGTAATTTTTGCAGGTTTATTAACTATGGTTGTTATTAATACACTAACGACAATAAATATAAGCGAACGGAATAGAGAAATTGCTACCTTAATGGTTTTAGGGTATTATGATGGGGAAATTTGTGGATATATTTATCGTGAAATTTATATTAGTGCATTTCTTGGAATTCTTTTAGGCTACCCTACTGGAATTGGACTTGCAACATTAGTTTTTAAAACAATGGAATTTGGTAAAGTGAAAGATGTAAGTTGGTTTATGTGGCTTATTGTTCCAACCGTTGTGTTTGCATGTACTTTACTTGTAACCTTAATATTAAGACCAAAAATCGTAAAAACTAATATGAATGAAAGCTTAAAAGCAATTGAATAGGAGGAAAATTTAATGTTAAAAGAAAAAGATTTTGAAGTTTATTCCATAATACGAAAAGAAAAGATAAGACAAAACCAAAACATTGAATTAATTGCATCTGAAAATTTTGTATCAAATGAAGTTTTAGAGGCGCAAGGCTCAATTCTAACTAATAAATACGCTGAAGGGTATCCTGGTAAACGATATTATGGAGGATGTGAGTTTGTAGATGAGGTGGAAATCTTAGCCATAGAACGTGCTAAAAAATTATTTAATGCTAAATTTGTCAATGTTCAACCACATTCAGGCTCTCAAGCTAACATGGCCGCATACCGTGCCATACTAAATAATGGTGACAAAGTACTTGGCATGGCTCTTGATCAAGGAGGACACCTGACACATGGCAGTGCTTTAAGCTTTTCTGGAGTTGATTATAAATTCATACCATATTACTTAAATAAAGAAACAGAAGCAATCGATTATGATGCATTAGAGAAACTAGCAATTAAAGAAAAACCTAAATTAATTGTAGGTGGTGCTAGTGCGTATCCTTTAATAATTGATTTTAAGAGATACAAAGAAATTGCCGATAAAGTTGGTGCCTATTTGTTGATTGATATGGCTCATATAGCAGGACTTGTTGCGGCGGGACTTCACCCTAATCCAATGGAGTATGCTGATATTGTTACAACCACAACTCATAAAACATTGCGTGGCCCTCGTGGGGGGATGATTCTTACTAATAATGAAGAACTTGCTAAAAAAATTGATAAAGCTGTCTTTCCTGGAGTTCAAGGAGGACCGCTAATGCATGTTATAGCAGCCAAAGCAGTATGCTTTAAAGAAGCGTTGAGTCCTGAATTTCAAACTTACCAAAAGCAAATCATTGAAAATTGTAAAGTTCTAGCGAGTGAACTATTAAAACTAGGCTATATTTTAGTAGGGCATAAAACAGAAAATCATTTACTGATTGTAAATGTTAAAAAGTCAATTGGTATGACAGGAAAAGAAGGAGAAAAAATTCTAGATAAAGTGAATATCACATGTAATAAAAATACCGTTCCATTTGATGATGAAAAACCATTTATTACAAGTGGATTAAGAATTGGTACAGCAAGTGTTACAACAAGAGGAATGAAAGAAAAAGAAATGATAGAAATTGCTCATTTAATAGATAAAGCCTTGAGAAATAAAGATGATGAAAAAATGCTTTTAGAAGTTAAAAAAGACATATTAGAACTTACAAAAAAATTTCCATTATATTAGAAGTAATTAAAAAAAACCACTACGAGTATTAATTCATAGTGGTTTTTGAATATTTTAAAAAAGTACCTCATATCATATTTAATATTTTTGAAGCTTCAGTGTTTGTAATCGCTTTATTGTGAAAAAATTTAACTATTTCGTCAAAATTATAGGGTAACTTATATTTAGGAGGTCTCATATGAACGCAAATTGCTTTAGCACTTTTTATTTCCTCCGCTTGTCGTTGCCTTTATCGATATCGCGAACATTGAAACGTCAGTATCGAATAAGACTTTAAATTACATAACAGCTCTTTATAAAAAATTTGACACTGAAGGAATTTTTGAAAGAAGCAATGTTGAAATGATAACATGACTAAAATCAACAAGAGCACATGAATTAATTGTATTAATGCTTGAAAATGGTATTATTGAATCTGTGATAGGACATGGTAAAGGTAAATATCATTTTATTAAATAATTTAATCTATTCATAATATTTAATCGAATAAAAAGTAATTTTGACTAATTCTAAAAAATAAAATGCCAAATGGCTAGTTAACTAAGAATGTTGACTGGCCTTTATTAATATCCAAAAAATAGATACTGTAGTAGTTAAATAGTAACAAGGTCACACATTAATTTTGGCTTTTTTACTATAAAAACTACTATTACATATACTAACAACTGTCAATAACTTTGCACTTTTACAAAAAAAATCTTATTTATAAGCGAAATTATTT
>OLXB01000854.1_pt1 | contig 12287 bp, 12 predicted proteins | sample 1673681 | NCBI WGS metagenome assembly OLXB01 (sample SAMEA103958121, study PRJEB25191) | human gut metagenome
AAAGAACGGCATCGCATACGCTGCAATGACTCTTCTTTTCGTGACCGGCTTCCTTGCAGGTGGGGGCTTTATAGGGTTCGTCTATGACTTCGGTATGAGAAGTCAGTTTGGGGATTTCTTTGCCGTCGGAAAGAACGGCATCGCATACGCTGCAATGACTCTTCTTTTCGTGACCGGCTTCCTTACAGGTGGCGGCCTTATAAGGCTCGTTTACAACCTCGGTATGAGAAGTCAGCTTGGGGATTTCTTTGCCGTCGGAAAGAACGGCATCGCATACGCTGCAGTGACTCTTCTTCTCGTGACCGGCTTCCTTGCAGGTGGCGGCTTTATAGGGTTCGTCTATGACTTCGGTATGAGAAGTCAGTTTAGGGATTTCCTTGCCGTCAGAAAGGATGGCATCGCATACGCTGCAATGACTCTTCTTCTCGTGACCGGCTTCCTTACAGGTAGCGGCCTTGTAAGGCTCGTCTACAACTTCGGTATGGTTGCCTGCGGCAGGTATTTCTTCTTGTGCCAAAATGATGGCGCCGCAGGTGGAGCAGTGCGCGCCGACAGTTTTGCCTGGTGTGGTGCAGGTGGCGGGGACGGCGGGATCAATCACGCGCGTATGGCCGGTGGGGGAGATGACGTCTTGCCTTTTTGTTACATGATTGCATAAAGGGCAATGTGAGCCATCAGTCAGGCCGCTGACTAAACAAGTGGCCGGAAATCCCGAGTCCATTACTTCCATGTGTGGCTCAATGCGCAGCATTTCATTTTTTGTGGCAGAACCATCTTGATGAACAATGATAACTTTGTGATCGGTACCACTTCCGTAATGAAAGTACTTAATCTGATGTGGATTTTGGTCATCATTTGTGCAGTAATGAGCTTTATGTGGGTTTTCTGTTGTCCAATAGTATCCGCATGCGGCTTGTGCCGAAAGTGGCGCAATCAGTAGCATTAATAGACCAACTGTCAACAGAACAAAACAGGATCTCTTTTTCATTTTTCTCCTTCTCCTTCTTCTTGGTTGCTCTTTTCTTCGAGCATTTTGTCTTCGTAGGCGACACAATCCGGACAAGCTTCGCTGCCGTTATCCAGTGCTTGGAAAAGGTCGATATCCCAGAATCGACCGCAGTAGCCGCATCGCTTTTTCTCCATAAATGAATCATCCTCCTCATTCCATACGCAGTTGCGTAAATTCTACCCGGATTATAACATGAATAGAAAAAATACGCAAGCGCGTATATCAATTGACGCAGAGTTTTATATCATCATCCAAGAGGTGATGAATGATGACGGTGAAGGAAGCCGTGGTTGCGCGTTTTGAGGAAATTTTGCGAAGCCGAAATATCAGCGCCAATGAGCTGGCCAACCGGGCAGGGGTGACGCCATCCAGCGTATATAGCATGCTGGATGCGAGACGCAAAGAAGTATCGGTTAACCTGGTGAAAAAGCTATGCGATGGGCTGGATATGAGCCTTGGCTCGTTTTTCTGCGCCAAGGTGTTTGATGAACTGGAGCAGGAAATTCAGTGAAAAAAAAGCGCCGAAACAGCGCTTTGGAATAAACATATGAACATTTTATGGCATTCACCGGCTCAGCGCCTTTAGGCGGCGCGCCAGGTCGGGGCCTTGCAGGTCTTCCAGGTCGATCACATCGATGCCCAGCTCCATGGCGCGGTGGCGCATGGGGGCGCGGCCGCGCTCGGCTGTGACGATAGCGGCGCGGGCAATCTGCCCGCCAAAGCGATCACGCAGGATGGCCAGCTCGTTGAGCGCCTCGGTCTTCACATCGCAGGTTTTGCAGCTGATGAAGATGGGGCGCACGCCGCAGGTGGCCATCACGTCGATCTCGTTGGTCACGGCGTCGGGCTGATTGCCGCCTTGCCAATCTACTACCACGCTGGTGCGCACGTCATCAAATACGCCCAGCGCGCGGCAGGATTGGTAAATATGCAGTTCCAGCGCGCTGCCAACATCGCGCAGCCAGGCACGCACCTGAGCATCGCGGAAGGAGAAAAGCACGCCCTCCTGCTCACTGATAGACAAGTCGTCGATCAGTCTGGCGGACTGCATATCCCGCAGTGCGTCCGGGTTGGCCTGCACGCGCCCGCCCTGCGGCGCTTTTACCTGATACGCGCCCTGTGCCAGCAGGGTAGGATGGACTTCCTGTCCCTGCGAAATGCGCTGAATGTAGGTGACGATACCGTTCCATTGCCGGCGATACTTCATATAAATGAGATACAGCTGGGGGATCAGCTCGGCATAGCGCGCGAGCACGGCGTTGTCCACGCGCCCGGTGCGCATCGCGCCGCCCGCCATCAAAAAGCAATCCTCCACCTTCAGCCGTACCTGGCAGGGCAGATCGCGCGCGAAGGCCGCGCCGCGAATATCAAAAAACGTATTGCGCTTGCGGCTGTAGGTGAACACGGGGATATCGACATTGGCACACAAAAGCCCGGCGGCAAACAGCGCCGCGTCCGTGCCGCCGGCGATATCCAGCGCGCAGTCGGGATAGCGGGCTACCACCTCGCGCAGATGCTTGGCCACGGCGGAGGCGTCCAGCAGGCTGGCGGTGACGAATTCCAATTCGGCCTGCACGCCGCGATGGGCAAAATACTCGCGCAGCTTTTGCTGCAGACGCGTATCGCGTCCTACCTCCGGCGGGCAGATGAATACCGTGCGCTCGGGGGAGAATACCTCGGTGCTCAGCACGTTTTCCAGCGGGCGCTCGTCATAAAGCTCAATCAGGGTTTTCATGAGAATAAACCTCCATTGCACCTCTTATTATACGATGCGAAGGGCAAAGAAATCAAGCACGGCGCTGGGAAAGGCTGGGGTGCTTTTGTAGGGACTTTTTAGCTGCATGGATCGGTCGAAGAAAACTGAAATAACTAAGAAGCGTAACAATGGCAATAAGTTGACGGGAAGCGGTTTCGACTATATAATCTTTAGATGAAATATAATCTTGTTATCAGGGAGAATGCTATGCTATTGTCTATCTTTTTTGCAAAAACAAATAGCAAGAATTATCGAAAGACCTTGGCAATCGCTCGATGCATTCCATTTACAGAGATGAAAGAAGGAACAGTTTTCATTCCGTTTTTGATAGAAAAGGATGTTGCATTGTACTCTTATAGCATTAAGCGCATTCTTTCTTTAGCTGCGAAATGGAAGAGTTTCGTTCTTGAAATGGATAATAAGCCGATTGCTGTTTCAACTTATCAAGAGTGGGCAGACTCAAAAGCGAAGGAAATGGGAAATCCGTTAGCGCAATTGTTTTCTGGTGAAGCTATATATGAAAAGAATCTTCCATATCCTATTGCATATTATTCGAAGTTTGGTACATTTCTTTCATTTTCCAAAGAACCAGGAGGAAAACTAGTATTATGTGAATGTGAAAAAGAAGGAGTTCAAAAGTACTTAAAACGTCGTTTGCAAGGGGATCAAATTGCGTATGCGTCAGAACTACGAAATTGTATATGTGATTCTTATGACTTTTCCGAAACTTTTTCGAGGCAATGCATAATAGATGGGGTAAAGAATATAGATGATATAGAATTTCGTAAGAATATATGTTTTAGATGTTGCAACGTTATTCCGATTGGAATATATTGTCATCCAATGTATGGCGGAGTCTTTATGCAAAAAAATGGCTGGTATGTTAAACAACGATATGAAGAATATGGTATTACAGATGAGACAACGATAAGAAACATAGATTGGGACAAGATTCCTAAGGAGCTTCTGGAACTTGTCACTCAGCGTGTGGCATGGCATGAGAAATATTCTTATGAAGTGTTGGCTGCGATGGGCGATAAAGCCAGAAATGAAGTCAGAAAAAGGCATGATGTACTTACTGCAGCAATAGATCATTTTATTGAAAATGAAGTAAGGAGAGAGCTGGGATATAAAGTTATTGGAGAACAATGGACAAATGAAACAATGATGATTCATATTATCGAAAAAATATATCCAGATTGTGAAATAAAAAAGCACTATAGGCCTGAATGGCTAGATAAATTGGAGTTAGATGCGTATGTACCTGATCATAAAATAGGATTTGAATATCAAGGGATACAACATTATAAACCAGTAAAACAGTGGGGCGGGGAAAACCAACTAAAAAAGCAGCAAGAACATGACAAACATAAATTGGAGCTATGCAGACAACTTGACATAAAATTGATAATAATCAGTTATGACGAACCATTGTCTGAAGAACTTATCCTAAAGAAAATTAATGATTCAACAGGAACAACAACGTGACAAATAGATAGTTCTATTTGAATTTGGCGTGAATTTGGCGCATATTAACGTATGAAAACCTGAAAAAAGACCTTGACACTGCGCGCTATCCCTGCTATAATAGTCACTGCGTTAAGCAGGAGCCGCCCGCTCCTCACCCCGCGAATTCCGTTTCGCCCGGTGCAGGCAATCCGATCTGCAATGTTATTTGTGCGTCGGCGGGTGGTTTCATCCGCCGGCTTTTTCTATTTCAAAACCGGAATCATGATGGAGGTGCATCGACATAGCTGCCGAACTGATGATCAACGAAGAAATCCGCGACCGCGAGGTGCGCGTAATCGGCGCGGACGGCGCCCAGCTGGGCGTATTGCCCACGCAGCGCGCGCTGGAGCTGGCCGAGGAGGCCGGATTGGATCTGGTCAAAATTGTGCCCAACGCCCAGCCGCCTGTCTGCAAGCTGATGGACTATGACAAGCATCGCTACGAGCAGGCCAAGCGCGAGCGTGAAATGCGCAAAAACCAGAAGGTCATTTCCGTCAAGGAAGTGCAGCTTTCGGCCACCATCGAGGAAAACGACGTGCAGACCAAGGCCAAGAACGCCATCAAGTTCCTTCAGGGCGGCGATAAGGTCAAGGTTTCCATTCGTTTCCGCGGCAGGCAGATTACCCACACGGAAATCGGCCTGAAGGTGATGCAGGATTTTGTTGATCGCACCAAGGACGTCGCCGTAGTCGAAAAGCGTCCCTCGCTTGAAGGCCGGCACATGATCATGATCCTGGGCCCCAAGGCGGACAAACCTGTCAAGGGTGACAAGGCCAAGGCCGCGCAAAGCGCGCCTGCCGCCGAATAATCCTTATATCATTCCTGGAAGGAGGAACCCCTATGCCTAAGCAAAAGACGCATCGCGGCGCAGCCAAGCGCTTTTCTCTGACCAAGACTGGCAAGGTCAAGCATAAGAGCATGAACTGCAACCACATCCTCAACAAGAAGACCACCAAGCGCATCCGTCATATGCGTAAGGGCGGCGTGCTGCAGAACAAGGCTGAAGCCGCTACCATCCGCACGCTGATCCCGTACAAATAAGCCCATTTCCGGCAAGGAGGATTTACCATGGCACGTATTAAGAGGGCTGTTACCGCCCATAAGAAGCGTCGTAAGGTGCTCAAGCTGGCAAAGGGCTACTTTGGCGCGAAGTCCAAGCAGTATCGCACCGCGAGCGAGCAGGTTCGCCGCTCCCTGCGTTATGCCTATACCGGCCGCAAGCTGCGCAAGCGCGAGTTCCGCAGCCTGTGGATCACCCGCATCAACGCCGCCGCTCACATGAACGGCATGAACTATTCCACCCTTATCAGCGGCCTGAAGAAGCAGGGCGTTGAGGTCAACCGCAAGATGCTGGCCGATCTGGCTGTCAACGACGCGGAGGGCTTCGCCCAGCTGGCGCAGATCGCCAAGAAGGCCTAATCGCCTTTTCAAGCGAAAATCAGCCTCCCGGAAAATTCCGGGGGGCTTTTGATGTGCGCACAATTGACATCCGTTTTGCCGCCCATTATAATGAAAAATGCACGCTTTATAAATTATAGGAGAGTAAAATGAGCTACTTGCAGGATATTACGGCGCGCTTTCCGGTCCGGAAGCGCGAGGAAGAAAAAGAAGCGTTTCGCAAATGGGCGGTAGCGCAGGGCAAGACCTTGGGCTATTCCGCGCGGGTGGAGGAGCTGGCGCGCGGACGGCACTGCAATGTGGTGTTTGGCAGCCCCAAGCATGCGCAGGTGATCTATACCGCCCACTATGATACCCCGGCGCGCTTGCCCATTCCCAACCTGATGACGCCGCGCAATATCCCCATGTTTGCCCTGTATCAGCTGGGGATCATTCTGGTTTTGCTGCTGGCCGCTGCCATTGCCTTTGTGGGCGCGCAGCTGCTGATGCGCAATGCAAGCCTGTCGCTGATCATCGCCCTGGTGGTTTATTATGCGCTGCTTTTGCTGATGATTGCCGGGCCGGCTAACCCAAACAATGCGAACGACAACACCTCGGGCGTGGCCGCGGTGATGGAAACCATGGCGCGCATGCCCAAGGAGCAGCGCGAAAAGGCCGCGTTCATCCTGTTTGATAATGAAGAAAAGGGCCGTCTGGGCTCCCGCGCCTTCGCGGCGGCTAATCCCAAGATCAAAAAGCAAACGCTGCTGATCAACATGGACTGCGTGGGCGTTGGCGAGCACATTTTGGTGATTGGCAAAAACTATGCCCGCGCCAAGGCGGAGTACGCGCTGCTGGAGCAGAGCTTTACGCCCCGCGACGGCCTGCAGCCGCATTGCTATGGCGTCACGGGCAGCGTGTGCAATTCCGATCATCAGGCCTTCCGCTGCGGCGTGGTCATCGTGGCTTGTCGCCGCAAGAAGGGCATGGGCTTCTATACCACCGATATCCACACCAGGCGCGACACTCAGGCGGACCAGAAAAACCTGGATTATATTGCCGAAAGCCTGTGCGATTTCACAGCCAAACTGTAAAATCTTCCCCGGCGTTTGACAGGCAAAAGCCCTTTGCGGTACAATAAAGCGTAGAAACGGAGGTGTAAACGCATGATGAAAAAACTGCTTGCGATCATTCTGACCTGCCTAATGACACTGCCGCTGGGCATGGCCTGCGCGGAGATAACGCAGACGGAGGACAACGCTTTTTCGGCGCAATGGATTGCGGAGCAATCCGCACAGCTGCTGGCGCTGGGCGAAGGGGTAACGCTGCAGACGCAGCGCTATGCGTTTACCCTTGCGGACGGCGCGCGGCTGGAAAGCCTGTGCCTGACGGCCTCAGGCAGCATTCGCTTCGGCCGATATGGCCAGCAGGTGCGCACGGCGCTGATCAATCTGGATACGGGCGAAAGCGTATCGCTGGACGCGCTGATCCTGGATGAGACGGCGCTGGAGGAGCGCCTGACGGCCTGTGTGGAGGGCTATCAGGAGCAGCTGAACACTTATCTGGATGCAAACGACTTGTTGCCCGTGCCGCTGGACAGCGTGTGCTTTACGCCCCGAGGGCTGCTGATTCATTATCCGGCGGAGCGCTTTAGCTTCTTTTCGGGCAACAGCGGCGCGGTACTGATTCGGTATGATCTGCTGGCAGACCTTCTGCCCGCGGGCGTATCGCCCCAGGATGGCTTGCCGGCCGGGCAGCTGGCCCAGCAGGTGCGCGATGCGGCGGCGCAGGGATACCTGGCCGGGATGCCCGAGCTGCGCGTGGGGGAAAGCCTGCATGCGGCGCTGACTGCCTATGGTACGCTGAGCGAGCCGGACTATATCGAGGATGGCGAAATCTTCGAATTTGAATCCCCTCTGTTTTATGGTGCGTATGCTGTCGCGCCCCGAGGCGCGGAGGATGACGAAGCTGCCCTGATCACCGCCGTGCGCAGCCGTGAAATCTGCCTGGGCGGATTGAGCACGGGTGCGGCCGCGCAGCAGAATGTTATCGCGCTGCTGGGAGAGCCGCAGGCAAGCGTGGAAATCAGCGCCGAGACGGCGGAATACAATCGCTTGCCTGTGGGAAAGGGATTGCAATATGCATGCGGCGCATACACGCTGACGTTCTATTTTGACACGGAGACGCAGCTGCTTTACGCGGCGGAAATTGCCGCGACCAATCCATAACAATCGCTGATAAGGAGATAGAATTCATGGCGCAGGCGAAAGCAAAGAATGCGCAGATATTGACAACCGATCGCGGCGGCCCCCTGCGCCTGGCGCTGGGCGGCGTGCTGCTGGCGATTGGCCTGGGCTGGGCGTTTGCCATGGTGATGAGCACGGTATCGGCCTGGAACACGCTGCGGCTGTTTCGCGATACGGCCAACGGCCTGGCGGGCGTGTTGTGCCCGCTGCTGCCTGTGTTTGCCCTGGCTGGCGGGGCGATGTTGTGCGTATCCGCGCGCAGGCGCATATCCCCGCGCGCCTATTTGCTGCTGCTGGCCATGTACCTGTGCCTGTTGGGCATATTGACGCTGGTCACCAGCGTGTCCAGCCGCGGCAACACGCTGATGAATTACATTGCCAACAACAATAAAAATGTGCTGGGACTGATCGATAATACCTCCTTTAGCGCGTACCTGACGGGCGCGTATAATCTGCGCGGCTTTAACGGCGGCCAGTTGGCTGGCGGCGGGCTGCTGGGCATGCTGATTGCTTATCCGGTGTACAGCGTGTTCAACACCGTGGGCGGCGCGACGCTTTTGATCATGTTGGAGCTGGTGCTGCTGCTGGTGCTGCTGCGCCTGAACCCGGCGGAGCTGATCACCTCCATGAGCGATCGCCGCTATCAGCGCCACCAGCAGGAGCAGGAGCTGGCGCAGCAGGATCTGCCGCCGCAGACCGATGCATATCAAAGCGCGCCCCAGCCGCCGCAGCAGCATCCCGTGGAGCCGCTCATTCGCCCGCAGACGGTCAACTATACCACCACCAGCGTGCAGAGCGATCCCGAACCTTCCTATCTGGTGCCGGACGATGCGCCCACGATGCAGCCGGAGGCCGAGCCACAGCCCGATCCCATGATGCAGCGCGGCTTTGTGCCGGTGGAATCAGGCGTATTGTACGAGGAGCATATCCCGGTGGGAGAGCCCTATGCGCAGCCGGCCGCCGAGCCTGCGCGCAAAACGCGCCGTCAGCGCGCGGCGGAAAAACAGACGGAGCAGATGGAGCCTGCCACACAGCCTGCGGAGCCGAGCGACACGCCGCAGCCCGCGCCTTTTGGCAGCTTCTTTGATCAATCCGCCCCCGCGCCGCAGCCCGATGAGCAGCCTCCGGAGGAGTCCGAGGATGAGCTGCCTTGGTATGAGCGCAGTGAGGATATCCCGCCTATCGATGATACACAGGTAGAGCAGCAGCGCATTCCGGCCGCATCCATGAAGCCTGTGCCGATTCCGATGAGCGCCAGCACGGTCAGCGGCGGGCGGCATGTTTCGGGCGAGGTCAAGCAGGTATATACCGATCCTGCCGTCAAGCTGACGGGCGAGCGTATTCCTATCACGCCGCGCAATGAAAACGCGCCTAAGCAAGATCCCTTTGCCCAGAAGCACACGGCCGAGGCCATCCGCGCCGTTACGGGCAAGTATGCCTTCCCGCCGCTGACGCTGATGCAGGAGCCCAAGCGTCAGCTGACCGATACCTCCGCCGAGGACAATGGCCGCGCGCAGCTGCTGGAGCATACGCTGGCCTCCTTTAATATCGAGGCGCGGGTGGAGTATGTGGTGCATGGTCCGGCGATTACGCGCTTTGCCCTGCGCCTGGCTGACGGTGTAAACGTAAACCGCCTTAACACCATCTCCAACAACCTGGCCATGACGATGAAGGCCGTGGGTCTGCGCATTGAAATCCCCATCCCTGGCACGTCGCTGGTGGGCATCGAGGTGCCCAATCAGAAGGTCAGCATGGTGACGCTCAAAGAGGTGCTGGACAGTCCCGCCATGCGCGCCAATCCCTCACCCACGGCTGTGGCCATCGGCAAGGATATCACCGGCACGCCCATCATCTGCGAGCTGTCCGATATGCCGCATATGCTGATTGCCGGCGCTACCGGCAGCGGTAAATCGGTGTGCATCAATGCCATCATTCAAAGCATTCTCTATCGCGCTACGCCCCAGCAGGTGCGCATGATCATGATCGATCCCAAGCTGGTAGAGCTGCAGCCCTATAACGGCATTCCGCATCTGCTGACCGAGGTGGTGTCCGATCCCAAGAAGGCTGCCGCCGCGCTGGACTGGCTGGTGCAGGAGATGGGCGACCGCTACCGCAAATTCCAGCAGGCCGGCGTGCGCAATATCGCGGGCTACAACAAGAAAATGACCAACGACAACGACAAAATGCCCGATATCGTGGCCATTATCGATGAGTTCAGCGACCTGATGGTGCAGTGCCGCAAGAGCGTGGAGGAGTCCATCCAGCGCCTGGCCGCGCTGGCGCGCGCCGCGGGCATTTATATGATCGTTGCTACGCAGCGCCCCTCGGTGGACGTTATCACGGGCGTAATCAAGGCCAACATCCCCAGCCGCATTGCCTTTGCCGTGGCTAACAACGTGGACAGCCGCACCATTATCGATTCTGTCGGCGCGGAAAAGCTGCTGGGCAAGGGCGATATGCTCTACTTCCCGCGCAGCGAGTTCCGTCCCCTGCGTGTGCAGGGCTGCTTTGTGTCAGATAACGAGGTGTCCGAGATTACCGACTATATCAAGGAGCATAACGACGCGCTGTATGACGACCGCATCGACGAGCATATGGAGCGCGTGACGGCTGAGGAGGAAAAGGCAGCCAATAGCAAGAATGGGCATGCGGACGAGCCGGAATTCCAGGCGGATACTGAAAACGAGCTGCTGCAGCGCGCCATCGCCATGGCGGTGGAGAGCGGGCAGATGAGCATCAGCATGCTGCGCCGCCGCCTGGGACTGGGGCATTCCCGCGCGGGCAAGCTGATTGATACCATGGCCAACATGGGCATCGTATCCCAGGATGAGGGCCCCAAGCCCCGCCGTACCCTGATTACCCGCGAGGATTACCTGAAAATGCAGTCGCAAATCATGGATGAATAAAGAAAAGAGGGAAATTTATGAACATCTGGCACGACATATCGGCGGAACGCATTACCCCGGAAGATTTTATCGCCTGCATTGAAATTTCCAAGGGCGGCAAAAACAAATATGAACTGGATAAGGAAACGGGTATGCTGATTCTGGATCGCGTGCTGTACACGGCCACGCACTATCCGGCCAATTACGGCTTTATCCCGCGCACCTATGCAGGGGACGGCGACCCGCTGGACGTGCTGGTGCTGTGCCAGGAGAGCATTCTGCCGCTGACGCTGGTGCGCTGCTATCCCATCGGCATGATCCGCATGGTGGACGGCGAATCGGCGGATGAGAAAATCATCGCGCTGCCGCTGCGCGATCCTTCCATGAATTGCTACCGCGACATCTCCGGCCTGCCCCGGCATCAGCTGGATGAATTCTCGCATTTCTTTGAGGTCTATAAGATGCTGGAAAACAAAAAGACCAAGGTGACCGAGATGTGCGGGCGCGAAGAGGCGGTTAACGTCATCCAGAACTGTATTGCGGCATACAACCTCAAATATCCGGATACTGCCAAGCAAAACGAAGGTTAATGATAATGCAGCTGTTTGATTCCCATTGCCATTTGGATGATGAAAAGTTTGATTTAGATCGCGCCGAGGCCATCGCGCGTATGCGCGAGGCGGGCGTAACGCGCTGCACCTGCGTGGGCAGCGATCTGCCGTCCTCTCGGCGCTGCCTGGATTTGGCGCAGCAATATGATTTTATTTACGCCGCGGCAGGCGTGCATCCACACGAAGCCAAGGATGCGCCGGCGGATTATCTGGAGCAGCTCAAGGCTCTGCTTGCGCAGCCCAAATGCGTGGCGCTGGGGGAAATCGGGCTGGATTACTACTATGATTTTTCTCCCCGGGATATCCAAAAACAGGTATTCTCCGAGCAGTTAGAGCTTGCCTGGCAGCTGGATGTGCCGGTCATTTTGCACATTCGCGATGCGCATGGAGACGCCTATGATATGCTGCGTGCACGGGCGGATCGGCTGCCGCAGGGCGTGATTCATTGCTGCTCCGCCAGCGCTGAGCTGGTGCGCGAGTATATAAAAATGGGCTTTTACGTCTCCTTTGCTGGGCCGATCACCTTTAAAAAAGCCGCCTCGGTCGTATCCGCGTCGCAGACCGTGCCGCTGGAGCGCTTGCTAATCGAAACGGACAGTCCCTATCTGACCCCCGTGCCTCTGCGCGGTCAGCGTAACGAGCCTGCCTATGTGCGCTATGTGCTGGAAAAGCAGGCCGAGGTACACGGCGTGAGCGCAGAAGAGCTGGCGCAGATCACCACGCAGAACGCGATGCGCCTGTATCGCATCCCGGCATAACAGCCACCTTTGCCGCATAGGATGGAGCACAAGGAGGTGGCGCGTATGCCCTGCGAGCCGGTGCGCATTGCCAAGTATCCATCCAAAGGCGGAAAGATCACCCGCATCATCGGCATTGTGCTGATTGTGGCGGGCG
>OLXB01000855.1_pt1 | contig 12268 bp, 7 predicted proteins | sample 1673681 | NCBI WGS metagenome assembly OLXB01 (sample SAMEA103958121, study PRJEB25191) | human gut metagenome
GACACCTTGCGCCCGGAAACCACCCTTGTTGTGATTGTCAGTAAGACCTTCACCACCCAAGAAACCATGCTCAATGCCCATACGGCACGCCGCTGGCTGGTGGAAAAACTCGGTGAGGGTCCGCATCTGGCGAACCACTTGGCCGCCGTTTCGAGTAAACCTGCCTTAGCCGCCCAGTTCGGCATTCCCGCCGAGCGCGTCTTCCCGATTTGGGATTGGGTCGGAGGACGGTATTCCCTGTGGTCGGCTGTCGGACTCTCGCTCATGCTGCAAATCGGAGAGACCCTCTTTTTGCGCCTGCTCAAAGCCGCGGAAAAAATGGATAACCATTTCCGTGAGACGTCCTTTGACCAAAACCTTCCGGTTCTGATGGCTTTAATCGGTTACTGGAACGCCAATTTACTCAAGGCCCCGACCTTGGCGATTCTTCCCTATAACGACTCCTTGAAGTTCTTCCCCTCGTTCTTGCAGCAATTGGAGATGGAAAGTAACGGCAAGTCCGTCGGCGCTGACAATGAGCCCCTGACCTGGACCACGGCTCCCGTGGTTTGGGGTGAACTCGGCAATAACGGCCAGCATGCCTTCTTCCAACTCCTGCACCAAGGCGGACGTCTTGTGCCTTGCGACTTTATTGCCGCCGTCAAGGCCGACTATCCGATGGCAGGTCACCAGGAGGCCCTGCTTTCTAACTGCTTTGCCCAGACATCGGCCTTGGCCTTCGGTAAAACCGAAGATGAAGTCCGAGCGAGTATGAAAGAAGAAGGTCGGAGCGATAAAGACATCAATGCGCTTGCGCGTCAAAGAAGTTTTGCCGGCAATCAGCCGACCTCAACCCTCCTTTTAAAGGACCTTTCGCCCGAGTCGCTTGCCGAACTTGTAGTTCTTTACGAACACAAAGCGTTTGTTCAGGGCGTACTTTGGGGCATTAACTCCTTTGATCAATGGGGTGTGGAACTCGGGAAAGCCGTCGCCAAGAAGATTCTTCCCAAGCTTTCGGGCACCGATACGTCGATGACCTTTGATGCCTCCACCGAAGCGCTTTTGGCCTTTACGAAAAAATATCTTTAGGAGTCCGAACGATGACGATTCGCGTATTTGAAACTCAACCCTTTGACGACCAAAAGCCGGGAACATCGGGATTGCGTAAGAAGGTGACGCGTTTTAGCCTTCCGCACTATCTGGAAAACTACGTGCAGTCGGTCTTTACCGTTGTCGGTGACTGCCGCGGCAAGGTCCTGGTTTTAGGGGGCGACGGTCGCTACTACAACGATATGGCCATACAGACCATTCTCAAGATGGCAGCCGCAGCCGGCTTTGCCCGTGTTTTGGTCGGACAAAACGGCATTTTATCCACACCGGCCGCCAGTGCCGTCATTCGCGAGCACAAGGCCGACGGCGGCATTATTCTCTCGGCAAGCCACAACCCGGGTGGACCGAAGGGCGATTTCGGCATCAAGTACAACCTTGCAAACGGGGGACCGGCGAACGAAACGTTTACCGATGCCATCTTTAAGGTCAGTCAAAAGATTACGCACTACGCCATCGAAGATGTTCCGGACCTTGATATCTCGCAAATCGGCGAACAAACGCTCGGACAAACCGTTATCGAAGTCATTGACCCGGTAGCCGATTACGCGGCGCTTTTAAAGTCGCTCTTTGACTTTGAAAGCATCCGGAAACTTTTTGCGCGGCCTGACTTTAAGATGCGTTACGACGCCCTTAATGCCGTCACGGGCCCGTATGCCAAACGAATCTTGGAAGGTATGCTCGGAGCACCCAAAGGCACCGTTGTTAACGGCACGCCGCTTCCGGATTTCGGGGGACGCCACCCCGATCCCAATCCCGTGTACGCCGCCGATTTAATTCAGGCGCTTTCCACGCCGTCGTTGGGTTTGAGTTTCGGCGCAGCCTCGGACGGGGACGGTGATCGAAACATGGTTGTCGGACGCAATCTTTTCATCAGCCCGAGCGATAGCCTGGCTGTCATTGCAGCCCATGCCCGCCTGATTCCCGCCTATGAAAAGGGTCTTGCCGGTGTGGCGCGCTCCATGCCGACCTCGCAAGCGGTGGACCGTGTCGCTGCCTCGCTCGGCATTTCCTGCTACGAAACACCGACGGGCTGGAAGTTCTTCGGAAACCTTTTGGATGCCGGAAAAGCCACGATCTGCGGCGAAGAAAGTTCAGGCACGGGCGGCAATCACGTCCGTGAAAAAGACGGTCTTTGGGCGGTCCTTTGCTGGCTTTCGATTTTAGCTAAGACCGGAAAACCGGCCGAAACCCTCGTGCGTGAGCACTGGGCCAAATTCGGTCGTAACGTCTACTCGCGTCACGATTACGAAGGCATCGACCTTGCGGCCGGGCAAACCCTTATGGCGCGACTGCGCGACATTGCACCGACCCTTGCCGGCAAGAGCTTTACCGTGACGGGCTCGCACGAAATGGTCATCGACAAGGCCGACGACTTTACCTATCACGATCCGGTGGATGGGTCAGTGAGCGAACACCAAGGAATTCGCGTATTCTTAAAGGACGGATCACGTATCGTGTTCCGACTTTCCGGCACGGGAACGGTCGGAGCCACGCTACGTGTGTATTTGGAGCGTTACACGGACAATCCTGCGCACTACGAGCAGGACGTGCAAACGACGTTAAAGCCGCTTATCGAACTGGCAGACCAAGTGGCACACATCCGCGAAATCACCGGACGAGTTGCGCCCGATGTCATCAGTTAGGAGGCAACAATGGCCAATCGAAGCACTTATCTAGCCCCGGCGCACACCATTGCGCTGATTTTGGCTGGCGGGCGCGGTTCGCGTCTTTATGAACTCACGGACCGACGCTCAAAACCGGCCGTCCATTTCGGCGGCAACTACCGACTTATTGACTTTGCACTTTCAAACTGCGTCAATTCGGGCATTCGTCGGATTGCTGTGGCCACGCAGTACAAGTCCCATAGCCTGTTAAGACACATCAATCAGGCCTGGAGCTTCCTGCAGCCGACCGTCAATGAATTCGTGGATTTACTGCCGGCTCAGCAACGCGTCGATGAGAATTCCTGGTATCGGGGAACGGCCGATGCCGTCTATCAAAACATCGACATTTTGCAAAGTTACCGGCCCTTCCCCAAGTATGTGGTCATCCTCGCCGGCGACCATATCTACAAGATGAACTACTCGGTCATGCTTTCCGAGCACATCGCAAGCGGCGCCGAATGCACCGTCGCCTGCATCGAGGTGCCGAGAAACGATGCCAAGGGGTTCGGCGTGATGGCAGTCGACAAGACGGGCAAGATTATTCGGTTTGTCGAAAAACCGGCCGATCCCCCGCCCATGCCGGGCAACCCTGACAAATCTCTGTGCTCGATGGGCATTTACATCTTTAACGCCGATTACCTGTTCGATGCCCTCGTGCGCGACATGCACAAGGAAAACACCTCGCATGACTTCGGTAAAGACATCATTCCCGAGGCCGTTGCCAAGGGCGTTGCGATGTCGCATGCCTTCTCGGGTAGCTGCGTGCACGGCGTCGGGGAGCCGGACAATCAGGAAGACTACTGGCGCGACGTCGGAACGATTGATTCGTTCTGGGAAGCCAATATCGATTTGACACACACGGTCCCGAAACTCAATTTATACGACTCGGCCTGGCCGATTTGGACCGCTCAGCCGCAGCTTCCGCCCGCCAAATTCGTGCATAACGAAGGCGACAGACGCGGTATCGCGATTGAATCCATCGTCACGAACGGGTGCTTAATCAGCGGCGAGCTTTACCACAGCATCATCGGTTCGGGATGTCGGATTCATTCGCACGCCAAGGTGCACTGGACGGTTTTGGCTCCGCGCGTTGTGGTCGGACCGGGAGCGTACCTCAATCGGTGCATCGTCGACTCGGGTGTTGTCATTCCGAGCGGCATGGTCATCGGCGTCGATGCCAACGAGGACGCACGGCACTTCCGGCGCTCTCCGACGGGTATTACGCTCGTGACACGCGACATGATGATGGCTTTGGAAAATAACCGATAAACCGCTGACGGGAACACGTTGTGAAAGTTTTACATGTTGCCGCTGAGGCATTTCCGCTGATTAAAACCGGCGGTCTAGGGGATGTTGCATACGCACTGCCGCGAGCCGAGCGAGCGCTCGGTATGAGTGTCAGGCTTTTGCTCCCGGGCTACCCGTCGGTTCTGTCCGGTCTGACACACTTAAAGCGCGTTGCCGATATCGGATCGGTCTTCGGAGCGGCTAACGTACGGCTTTTGATGGGAAAACTCCCGCGTGTCGGCACCGATGTATACGTGGTTGATTCTCCGAGCCTATTCGGTCGGAACGGCAATCCGTACCTCGGACCCGACGGACGCGAATGGAACGATACGCACAGGCGCTGCGGCCTACTTGGGTGGACGGGAGCACACATCGCCGACGGCGATTTGGATCGAACCTGGAAACCCGATATCGTGCATTCACACGACTGGCATGCGGGCTTGACGGCCGCGTACCTAGCCGAAAACCCCGCTCACACCGCCAAGTCCGTCTTTACGATTCATAACCTCGCGTTCCGCGGGCTCTTTCCGTTCGGCGAATCGGACGACTTAGGGTTTTCGCGCCGCATGGGTTTTCCGCACCAGTTCGAGTTTTTCGGAAACTTCTCGTTTTTAAAGGCAGGTCTCGTCTTCTCCGACAAGATTACGACCGTCAGTCCCACCTATGCACGTGAAGTTTTAACCGATGCGATGGGCTTTGGTATGCAAGGCGTTCTTAAGAATCGCTCCAAGGATTTTTCGGGCATCTTAAACGGCTTAGATTACGACATCTGGAATCCGAAAACCGATGTGCAGCTTGTCGCGCGCTACGATTCCGATGACATCTCGGGCAAAGCGCAATGCAAAAAGGATTTGCAGAAAACCTTCGGCCTGGATGAAAATGCCAAGGGACCGCTTTTCGGCGTTGTCAGTCGCCTAGCCGACCAAAAGGGGCTGGATTTGGTTTTGGCCTCTCTCGGACAGATTCTGTCCTTAGACGGGCAACTCGTTGTTTTAGGCTCGGGGGAACCGACGTTGGAATCGAGTTTCCGACATGCCGCCCAAACGCACAAAGGACACGTTGCCTGCTACATCGGGTACGACGAGGTGCTCTCGCACCGCCTTGTCGCCGGTTCCGATGCCCTTCTCGTTCCCTCGCGATTTGAACCCTGCGGATTAACACAAATCATGGCTTTGCGGTACGGAACACTCCCTGTGGCTCGAAGAACCGGGGGACTGGCCGATACGATTACACCGATTGCCGGCGACGCCGGGGACGGGTACTTATTTGACGACCCGCGTCCCGAGGCGCTTTGTGCGGCACTGCGTGATGCGGCATCGCTTTATGCGGACAAGGCGGCGTGGAATCGCGCCGTCAAACGGGCGATGGTCAAAGACTTTTCGTGGGAAAAATCCGCGAACGCCTACACGGCTCTTTATAAGAGTCTGACCGGGAGCTAGCAAACCGATACCCCGTAAAAAACCGCCCCGAAATCGGGGCGATTTTTTTCGGTGCCTCTTAAAGCGCCAACAGGCGATTCATGCGCTGCACGAAGGCATTGGGGTCTTTAAGAGCCCCTTGCTCGGATAAAAGAGCCTGCTCGAAAATAAGCTCAGCCCATTCCTTAAAGCGCGCAGAGTCGGTTTCGGCAGCAACTCGTTTTAAGAGCGCATTTTCCGGGTCAACCTCCAGAATGTACTCGTCCTCGGGGACGGTCTGTCCTGCCGCCTCGAGCATGCGCTTCATCTGAGGCGTTAAGAACTGACCGGCTTCGGCCACAACGCAGCTCGGGGTACCCACAAGACGCGTGGAAACCCGCACGTCTTTGACGCGTCCGGTAAGTGCCGTCTTTAAGCGATCGATAAGGCCTGCGCTTTGTTTAGCTTCCTCTTCGGTCTTCTCGGACTTGTCCGCCAAATCCCCGAGTTCCAAATCCGAAGCGCTCGCACTCACAAAGCCCTTGCCTTCAAATTCACGCAAATGCGCCATCAGCCACTCGTCGATTCGATCCCAAAGTAGGAGCACCTCGATACCCTTTTTCTTAAAGAGTTCCAAGTACGGCGACGTTTTCACGCTCTGGTAGCTCGTACCGACAAGGTAGTAAATCTTCTTTTGGCCTTCGGGCATGCGCGAAACGTAATCGGCAAGACTGACGGTTTGAGCGGAAGAATTCTCCTTGGTGGAAGCAAAACGCAAGAGCTTGGCAACGGTCTCGGCATTGGAGTAATCCTCAACGGGGCCTTCCTTGAGAACGCGTCCGAACTGAGTCCAGAACTTGGCGTATTTGTCTTTATCGGCCGCTAATTTGGCAATCATGTCCAAGGCCCGCTTTGTCAGAGCCTTCTTTAACTTGCGACCGGCTTCGCTTTCCTGTAGCAGTTCCCGCGAGACGTTAAGGGGCAATGCGTTCGTATCCACAAGGCCGCGCACAAAGCGTAGGTAGTTGGGAAGGAAGGCATCGGCCTTATCCATAATGAACACGCGCTCGACAAAAAGCTTTAAGCCCTTGACCGTGTCGCGCGAATACAAATCCCAGGGCGCCTGCGACGGAATAAACAAAAGCGAGGTGTATTCCAGGTCGCCTTCGACCTTGTTATGCGCCCAGGCAAGCGGATCGTCGTAGTCGTGCGTTAAGTGCTTGTAAAACTCCTTGTATTGCTCGTCTTTGACCTCGCGCGGATTCATCGTCCAAAGCGCTTTGGCTTCATTGACCTGCGTGTACTCGAACTTAGGCTCTTTCTTGGAGGCATCCTCCCCTTCTTTGGGAGCTTCGAACTTTTCTTCCCACAGATACACAGGGACGGCAATGTGGTCGGAATACTTTTCGATGGCTTCGCGAAGCGTCCAGGTTTCAAGGAACTTCGTTTCGGAGTCTTTTAAGTGCAAAATCACAGACGTCCCGCGTTCTTTGACAGAGACATTTTCGCTTTCAAACTCGCCGTTACCGGTCGATTCCCACCGCACGCCTTCGGCTTCCGGGGTTCCGGCTTTGCGCGTCAAAACCGTCACGCGATCGGCCACGATAAAGGCCGAGTAAAACCCGACACCGAACTGACCGATTAGCTGTGCGTCCTTGGCGGCATCGCCCGACAAGCTCTTAAAGAATTCCTCGGTTCCCGATTTAGCAATCGTGCCTAAATGGTCGTTGGCTTCGGTGAGCGTCATACCGATACCGTTATCGGTAATCGTCAACGTCTTAGTTGTCGTATCGGCCTTGACATGAATCGCAAAATTCGGATCGTCTTTAATAAGGTCGGCATCCGTGAGCGCCAGAAAATGCAATTTTTCAATGGCATCGGAGGCGTTGGAGATTAACTCACGCAAAAAGACTTCTTTGTTCGAGTAAAGGGAATTGGCCAAAAGATCCAAAAGTTTGGCCACCTCTGTTTGAAAACCGTGCTTTTGAGCAGACATACATAACACTCCGAAAAGTGACTTCAATACTTCTTATATGGGGGCTATGATTGACATTTGCAAGAAAGCGCCGGCGGCGAAGAAAAAACCGGGGAATGAATCCCCGGAGTCAATGCAAATTCGTGAAATCGGCTCTACTTTTTAAGCGACTCACGCGATTGACGCACAATTTTGAAAACAATCGGGCTTAAAAGTGCCAGGCCGATTAAATTCGGAATAGCCATAAGGCCGTTCATGACATCGGCAAAAAGCCATACGAAATCAATCTGAACCAAGGCGCCGACCGGAATGATAATCGTGTAAACGATGCGGAAAGGCTTTAGAGCCTTATCCCCGAAAAGGAACATCCAAGCCCGCTCGCCGTACACGCACCAACCAAGGATGGTCGTGAAGGCAAAAAGCGCCAGAGCCAAGGTCACGATGTAACTTCCGATTCCGGGCATCACGGACTCAAAGGCAAGGGCCGTGACGGAGGCGCCTTGGGCACCGACGGCACACCACTGCCCGGTAATCAGGATTGTCAGACCCGTCATCGTGCAAATGAAAAACGTCGTAATAAAGACCTCGAGCATGCCGAGCGTACCCTGACGAATCGGAGAGGAAATGGCCGTCGCATGCGCAATCGGAGCACTTCCTAAGCCGGCCTCATTGGCAAAGACGCCGCGGGCCATACCGAAGCGAATCGCCATCATCACGGTTGCGCCGGCAAAGCCCCCCGAGGCTGCCGTCGGCGTGAAGGCATGGACAACAACCATCTTTAAGGCCGGGATAATCAGGTCGTAGTGGCATATGACAACAAAAAGACCGGCAAGGATATAAACAACGACCATGGTCGGAACGATGCGTTCGGCCACATATCCGATGCGCTTAACGCCCCCTAAAACAACCAAGCCGATTAAAAGGAACAACGCTAGAGCCGTTGCCCACGAGGGAATATTCATCGACTGATGCAAAACGCCGGCGATGGCGTTAGTCTGAACCATGTTGCCGGTCCCGAAACAGGAAAAACCCGTAAAGATGGCAAACGCACACGCAAGCCACCTCCACTTCGGACCCAGACCGTTTCGTATGTAGTACATCGCGCCGCCTACGACATTCCCGGCAGGCGTGGTTTCACGAAAATGCATCGCCAGAACAATCTCGGAAAACTTCGTTGCCATACCGACCAAGGCCGTGCACCACATCCAGAAAAGGGCTCCCGGGCCCCCTGCCATCAGGGCCGTGGCCACACCGACAATCGAGCCGGTACCGACAGTGCCTGCCATAGCCGTCATCAAGGCGGTAAATGCCGAGATTTCTCCTTTACCGCCCTTACCTTCACCGGTCCTCGTAAACAACATACGAAAAGCCGTCGGGATGTTGCGGAACGTATATCCGCGCAAACCGACGGTCAAATAAATACCGGTACCGATAAGGAAAAACAACACAATCGGGCCCCAGACAAATCCGCTGATGGCCCCGAGTATCGAAACGATTGTCTCCACTGCCCGTCTCCCCCAAAAATTCGCAAACAGAAATAAAAAGTATAAAGGACGGACTCTAAGCGCCTTCTAGGGAAAAATACCTATGCAGGCGAATAAAAATCAGAAACCAACCGATTGAAATCCGTTCGATACCTCAACAAATACGCCACAAAAGGAAAAGCGAATCCGTTTATAGGTCTTGTACGAGAAGGATGAGGACTTCAAATCGTTGACCGCAAGGAGGCGAAGGAAACGGACTCGCTTCAGGTTGATTAATTTATAACATTCTGCCTCTATTCGACAAATACTTTTTTTGCTAATAAAATATAAGCGTTGGTTTATAACAATGACGCCAGGTTGCGGTTTTTCTTTTTTCACACTGCCATGCGCCGTACTGCTCTCAAATACATCGAGACCATTCTTGAGACCGGAAGTATCACAAAAGCGGCTAAAAAACTCTTTGTTTCACAGCCGTCATTGAGCCAATACATCCGGCGCGTTGAAGAAGACAACGACATTGAACTTTTCGATCGAACGTCTCAACCGTGGGTTTTAACCGAAGACGGTCAGTTTTACATGGAAACCGAGCGCAAGATCGAATCCATTTACCGCCAGCGTGAACAATTTTTCAGTGACAAGCACATGCTCACGAGCGGCGAGGTGTTCATCGGTTCGACGCAATACCGCTCAAACACCGTCCTCTCCAAAGTGCTTCCCGTCTACAGAAAACGGTACCCGGACATAAAGATTCACCTTTTGGAAGGGATTTCGTCCGAACTCGTGGATTTGGCTGAAAAAGGGCTTGTGGACTGCACGCTAGCCTTGGAAGCCACGGTGACGAACAACCTGGTTTGCGAACCCTTGATGACAGAGCGCGTCTTACTGTGCGCACCGGCCGATCACAAACCCGTTAAGACCGGTCCCGTTCCGCCCAGAGGGCGCTTTCCGTCCGTCAAGTTTTCCGAGTTTGCTGATGACGACTTTATTGTCTTAAAGGCAGGTCAGGTCTTCCACAAGTTTTTCACGACCTTGTGCGCCAAATACCGTATTGAGCCGAACGTGATTCTCGAGGCACAGTCCATCACGTCGATTCCCGCCCTTGTCGAGGCAGGTCTTGGCTGTGCCCTTGTCCCGAGCCCCCTTGCCGACATGACGAATCACTCCGTGCAGTACTATGACTTAGGACGTGACCACCCGACGACGAAACTGACGATTGCATGGAGTCGCAGTCGGTATCTGTCGCGCCCGGCAGCCGCTTTTATTAATGTGGCTAAAGAAGTGATGGCCAAAGAAACGCACAAAAAGTCCGGCGTTAAAAAGACCGGATTGGCGCAAAAGCACCCGACTTTTTCAGTTAAAACGCCCCTGATTCGCCTGTAAGCCTTGTGTTTACTGGGCAAACCAGGGGAAAATTTTTTCGAAATGCGTAGCGCAACCGTAGCGCAATGTGCTATAATCTGTCATATCCGCTCGGAGATTGCGCTATGACCAGACACGTTGTCGTCTCAAATATCAAAGGACATCCCTACGTTCGCGTTTGTGAAAGCTATCGCAATGCCCAGGGAAAGCCTCGTTCACGGACCATCGAGAATCACGGGCGACTGGATATTTGTAAGAAAGACGCCCCCGATTTCTTAGAAAAGTTGCGTGCCCGGGTTGCTCAAGAAAATGAGGCCGCCCGCAAAGCCAAAGGTCAGTTGATTGAGAACACGGCCCAGGAGCGGATTCGACGTCTGGAAGCCGTTGCCTCTCGCGAAAACACCGAAGGAGCCAAAGTACTGAACATCGGTGTGGCTTTGCTGCGCCAAATCTGGAAAGAAGACTTGCGTCTCACCGAACTTTTCCGTTACCTTCAAAGCAAAACAAGCATTGAGTATTCCTACGACAAGGCCGCATTTCTTTTATCTGCTCATCGCATCCTTGATCCCTCGAGCAAGAAGAAAACCTTCGAGAGCAGGAAAAGCAACATCATCCCTTGCGACATTGAGGACATCAATGTCGTTTACCGTGTTTTAGATCGTCTCTGCGAGGATAAACAAGCCATCGTTCGGCACATCAATCGTCAGATTAATAAGAAACTCAACCGGTCGATTACGGTGGCTTTTTACGATGTAACGACCTACGCTTTTGAAAGCCGACAACCCGGAGAGTTACTCGAATTCGGGCTAAGCAAAGACAACAAAGTAAACGAAGTCCAGGTCGTCCTCGGACTTGTGATGGACGACAACGGGATACCGATTGATTACGACGTGTTTCCCGGGAATACCTCTGAATTCGGAACGATGTTGCCGATGATTAAACGCATCAAAGAAGCCTATGCAATCGAGACATTGATTGTCGTTGCCGACAGAGGCCTTAATTCCAATGAAAACCTGGCCGGATTACGCGATTTAGGATGTGATTTTGTTCTTGCGCAGAAAGTGAGAAACTGCACGGCAGAACAGAAAAAGAGCATTCTGAATGACGGGAATTGGGAGGACACGGTCCTTGGCGACGACGGTGAAGTGCTGACGCGATACAAGACTATCGAACAAAAGAAAACGCTTTTTGAGACAAAAATCCATCCGGTAACGGGTAAAAAGGTGCGAAGTTCAAAGAAAATCGGCGAGCTCGATGTTCAGTGGATTGTTTCGTACTCAAACTCTCGTGCAACCAAAGACAATACCGAGCTTGACAGAGCCATTGATAAAGCCGAGAAAGCCATTCAGAACAACAGCGCTCTAAAGAGTAGCCGAGGGTATAAGGCGCTGATTAAGACGCCTAAGGGCCAGGGAAAACCGGAACTGAATGAAGAAAAAATCAGCGATGCACGCACGTGGGCCGGCTACTACGCCGTCTGCACAAACCTGACTTGCAAGACATCGCAAGAAATTATGAGGATTTACCGAAATCTGTGGCGAATTGAAGACTGCTTCCGCGTGAGTAAGACGGCATTGGAGACGCGCCCGTGCTTCGTTTGGACAACCGCGCACGTCAAGGGGCACTTCCTGAGTTGTTTTATCAGTCTCGTCATTGAGAAATACATGCATCACGTCCTGAAAGAGAAGCTCGGAAACATTACGACCAATGAAATAAATACGGCGCTACGTACTGCGTGTTTAGCCTATGACGATGCCAATCCCCAAATGCCGCTTTATCTGCGCCTGAATGTCACAAGTTCGCGCTTTGACGAAATGCTGAATGTGTTTAATTTAAAGGCGCCGGGATACTATGAAACGGCGGCAACCCTTCGCAAAAAGTTACGTCTCAAATCGATTTATCCGACCGCCTGCTAAGCACTAAAAGTTTGCACTACACAAAAACGAAGTTTTTTTACCCCTTGGAGCCTTGCGCCACAAGGGGTTTTGCATTTTTAAGGTGAAAAAGTCGGGA
>OLXB01000857.1_pt1 | contig 12247 bp, 9 predicted proteins | sample 1673681 | NCBI WGS metagenome assembly OLXB01 (sample SAMEA103958121, study PRJEB25191) | human gut metagenome
GGTAAGCAAAGATAGCTAATTTTAAAACTTACCAACCAGAAATTTCCGCTGAGCCCTCATACCCTCACTATATTTTAAAGCAGATTTTCGCATAATACGCTTGCTGTCAACTATATATTCTTTTTTATAAAGTATTCCTGTTTGATATAAAGCAGGGTACTTTCAGACTTTTTCATTTCAAAAATGCATATGAAAGAGATGTACTTCCACGAAATAGCAGTTTACAGAGTTCCGATATCGATAAAAAAGATCAAAACGTTTTTAAAAAAGCTCGTTATCTTTTCCAAAAAGTTCCTGTTGTTATTTGAAAAGCTCTTGATCTTTTTTAAAAACGTCCTTATATTTGGGGGATTTATATGATTCACACTCACATACATACGCACAAACCCGTACATACATATGCGTAGCTTCATGTAGACATACGTGCATAAACATACTTCTTGGCATAGTATAAAACACAATCACGCAACACTCCCCATATTTTTACAAGTAAATCAATCTTCCTACTCTGTGATAGAGATTTTATATGATCACATCTATTGAAAAAACTCTTTTATTCAATATCACTTCGCCGATACAATAATAAAGAGGCTGAATCAAATTTATCTTGAATTTCAGCCTTTTTATTCATCAATACAACATTGGGAAATCGGACTACAGTAAGCATTCGGCCTCGTGCGTGTTTTTTTCCCCTCTTTTCCTTCCTACCTTTGTGGCTTCATTATAATCTTAATCCATTATGTGTTCAGTATTAGAATTTTCTAGCGAAAGTGATAAACTACGTACTCTCTTTTCCGAGTCTAACCATTTTGATTCTGTTCTTTTCATATTTGATGGCGGCCGTCGTTATAAAGTTTCGTCTTCCAGCCTTGGTATCCATTCCCCTCAGGACCTACTTCTCCCTTTAGGTCTTGGCCTTTTCCGCAGCAGTCCTTTTTGGTCTTATTACCTTTATCCCCAAGGTTGTAATTTCCATAAAGGTATTGACGGTCTTTGTGGCGAGGTCATCCGACACACAGGTTCCTGCGTGTCAGAGCAGAGCTGTCATATTTTTCCCGACCGCTCCCGTAGCAGGTTGCATATCCTTTATCGGTGCGACGACGAATACCGTCTGGAATGCCGTCGTCTGAATCGCGGTTCCTTCCTCTTGAAAAAGGAGGAACGGAAGAAGGATTTTCTTCAAATTTCCTGGAATCGCCTGAATGAGCTGCTTACTGTTAAAAAGTATCGGAAAACAGTTGAAAAGTAATTCCCCATTCTATAAGCCGTGCAGTTTTATTTTGATAACTTTGCCACATAATAAAAAGTGGATGTACAGTGAAAGAACCGGTTATTACCCTTACTTTGGAAGAGTACGAAGAGTTGCGCAAGGAACATGAATGCCTTGAAAAGGAGCATGCGGAACTTCAGAGAAAATACGAAGCCTCTTTGCAGGAGTATTCCCGCCAGGTCGAAGAAATCTCGGCCTGTACAGCCGTCATTGCCGATCTGAGATGGAAATTGGCTGACTTGACACGCCGTTTATGGGGTAAATCCAGTGAAAAACGTCATCTTCCCGAAGATGCCGGCCAGCTGAGCATCTGTTTCGAGTCTCCGTCCGATGTCAATGACCCGGTAGCGGAAGAACAGAAAACCGCTGGGAAATCCGTCACATCGGAGAATGGCTACAATCGTTTCCGTAAAAGCTTCACGAAAAAGATCACTCCCCACGCCCGTAAGCCCATCGACCCGTCCCTTCCCCGTGAGGAGATTATCATTCCCATGCCGGAAGGCCTTTCGTTGGAGGGAGCGACGAAGCTGGGAGAGGAAGTGAGCGAACAGTATGCTGTCAGTCCCGCCCGATTCTATGTGAAACGCATCATCCGTCCTAAATACCGGCTCGCCGACGGTCGTATCATAACCGCTCCCATGCCCGTAATGGCACATCCCCACAGCAATGCCTCGGAAAGTGTACTGGCCCACATTGCTACCGCCAAATATTACGACCACCTGCCTCTGCACAGACAGCTGGATATCTTTGAGCGTGAAGGAATCCATCTGAGTCCTTCCACCGTAAGTAACTGGATGATGGCTGCCGCACAGCGTCTGGAACCAATCTATAATGAACTTCGTGAACTGGTCAAGGACAGCTATTACGTCATGGCCGATGAGACACCCCATCCCGTACTTGAAAGCGACCGGCCCGGTGCTCTTCACCGCGGGTATATGTGGAACTTCTATCTGCCCCGGTTCCATACCCCCTTCTTTGAATATCACAAGGGCCGTGGCAGCAGCGGAATAGACACACTGCTGGCAGGACAGGTCCGGGTGGTACAGAGTGACGGCTTTGCAGTATATGACAAGTTCGACACGCTACCCGGAAAGTTGCATCTGTGCTGCTGGGCACACGTCAGGCGCAACTTTGTGGAAGCGGAAGGAAATGACCCTCCCAGAGCAAGGCATGCACTTGGAAAAATAGGCGGACTGTATGCCGTGGAGGAGAAAATCAGAATGGAACATCTGGAAGGGGAGGCGGTGGTAAAGCTTCGCCGGGAAAAATCGTACCCTATTATCAAAGAACTGGAAAAATGGTGCAAGGAGGAATATGGACATACGGTCGATAAATCGCCTATTGCCAAGGCCATGTTCTATATGTACACACGCTTTGAACAACTGTCCGGATATGTCAATGACGCACAGTTCTGCATTGACAATAATCCGGTGGAGCGTTCTATAAGGCCGTTGACTTTAAACAGAAAAAATACGCTCTTCTCCGGATCACATGAGGCAGCACATGCAGCGGCAATTTTCTTTTCACTGATGGGATGCTGTAGGGAAAATAAGGTGAACCCAAAACTATGGATGCAGGACGTGCTGATTAGGGTACAGGAGAAAGAAAGAGAAGAGAAAAACGATTACACCGATTTACTGCCATTTAATTGGAAAGGATAAACAGGAAAGCTATAATAAAGTCAAAAGCCAGACATGCTTCGTCTGGCTTTTGACTTTATTATAACTTGGAGAGAAACACGCACGAGGCCGAATGCTTACTTATCAACTATATGCATAATGAATAAAGGTGTATCTCACGACACACCTTTATTTTTCTATGTTAAAACATCTGTCTTGAAAACTAAACAGGAGGATTTGGCTTATTTTTTCCCGTATCCCGGAGTTTGAGTTAATAACGGATTCACATTCAAAGTACCGATATTAACCGGCCAAAGCATTTTATATGCTTCTTCTGTACCGAGGATAGGATTTGTGCCCGGATAGTTGGCATTGGCAGAAAAGACCAAAGAACGTCCGGATGCATCGTGCATACGCAATACGTCAAACCAGCGCTTGCCTTCACTGACAAACTCTTTGTCCCGTTCCTGCAAAATGGCTAGTTCATTTTCCGCATAGCTGCCTTCCGTGTATTTGTTTTCTTCAAAGGTGTCTCCGTATGCACGTTTGCGTACTTCGTTGATATACGAAGCGCAAGGGTTGTTCAATCCGTTTTCAATTTCCGCCATCATCAGTAACGCATCGGCATAGCGGTAAACGGGGATGTCCGAAATATAGATGCGGTTGTCATTGGAATTGATTGTACCTATACGTTTTTTCATTACGCATCCGAATTCGCTGAGCGTGCCATTATCATTTTTCATGTAATACTCCATGAATGTGGCATCACGGCGGCTGTCTCCTTCTTTGAACGTTTTCCAGAAATCTTCAGTGTACTCGTCACGGAATACTCCACCGGTACCTTTCAAGTTTAAGGTATCTTTTTCAATCACCTTACCGTTACGACCATATGCTTGCCCCAGAAATACAGCATCCTGATAAAGGAATCTGCCTCCGTCATTGCTGGCCTCACCTTCTATAAACGGCATGGCGAAAATAATCTCAGTGTTCTTTTTATTGTCGCATGAGAAGATGGAGGCAAAGTTGTCCATTAATTCAAAATGTCCTATGATCCCGGATAAGGCAGTCTTGGCAGTCTGTAAATCGGTTGCCCCGGTTGCTGTGAATCCGGTGATGGATACTTTCGCTGCCCACATATAGATTTCTGCTTTAAGCATCAAAGTGGCATAGCGTGACCAGTCGTATGCATCAAAAGAGGTGTTATTTCCGAAATAGTTTTCGGATTTATTAATATCCGCTTTGATAAACTCCATGGTGGCTTCGGGTGTGGCGCGCTCCACATAGAATTTGTCTGCCGATGGTTTGCCGTCCAGTATATCTACTTTGGTGATGAGAGGTACTCCCCCGAAAGTTCTGTATAGCATGAAGTAATACAGGGCTCTCATGCCATACGCTTGTCCCAAGTACCGGCTCCGGGTTGCATCATCCAGAAACGTACACCCATTTTCTACTTCTTGGATAAAATGGTTTACTTGCATGATGGGAGAGTATAGCCCGTTCCAATTGGATATGCCGGGAATATCTTCCGAGATATTCTGTGACCGGATATCGGCATAGTTCAAGCTGGTGTTCAGCGAGGAGGTGCCCACACGTTGTGTGCCGCCGCGGAGTTCGCCCAAGGTGTAGAACATGTCATAGTAACTTCTTAATTGGGCGTGCAGACCCAACATGAATGCTTTGGGCTGGGAAGCTTCTTTCCAGAAATATCCGGCTCCATAATAATCTTCCGGTGCCAGATCCAGTGCGTCACAGGACGGTTGGAGAATGGTCATCACACATATTGAAAGGATATAGAATATTTTTTTCATAATCTGTTAGAGTTTATAAGTTTAGAAAGAAACGTTTACGCCGAGAATGACAGTGCGGGGCAATGGGTATCCACCATTGTTGTCTGTCTTTTCCGGAGAGAATAAATGTTTGGCTTCTGTCAGGTAACCCAGGTTCTGACCGGTTACCGAGAGCATGACTGAGCCTAGTCCTGCTTTGCGCACCCAGTTGCTTGGCAGATTATATGACAAGGCTATTTCACGGAAAGACAGATAGTTACCGTTGTAGGCAAACATGGAGGATTGACGGCAGTAATTGCGCTTGCCCAACTGGTCGGCCCATACATAAGTAGGATATTGTGCACCGGGATTTTCGGGTGACCAGGTGTCGTGGGTTTCCGCAATGGTGTTATAAGTACCTTGTGCGCAAGACATGATCCACATGGTTTTCCAGTCTACCGCTTTGAAACCAAGCGCATAGTCAAAACGTGCTGATAAAGTAAGGTCTTTCCAGGTGACTGAAGTATTGATACCTCCTGTCCATTTGGGTACAGTGTTGCCCACTTTCACCATGTCGTAATTGTCGATGATGCCGTCACCGTTTACATCCTTCCATTTCACATCACCCGGCTGGATGCGGAGAGAATTTGCTTTCTGATTGGCTGTCAGTTTGTTATATCCTTCCTCACCTCCGTAAAGGGGACGGTTGCTTGAGCCGTTGTTACCACTTGACAAGTCGATCAGTCCTCCTGGTATTTCATCTTCGGAACGATAGATTCCTTCGGCTACGAACATGTACAAATCACCTGGGCGTTGTCCTTCCTGATAACCGCCTACCCATGCTTTTTCATAGCTTCCGTCCTCCAGCTGGCGTCCGGTATATACTTGAAATGCATTTTGACGGTTTCTTTCCAGACCGTTGTCGGGCAATGCCACTACTTTGTTTTTATTTAATGCGCCGTTCCAGTTCAGATTCCATTTCCAGTCTTTGGAGTCGATAACTTTGAATGCCAGTTCGAATTCAAAGCCTTGGTTCTGGAACTTACCGTTGTTGGAGGTAAAGGAAGAAACACCCGAAGTAGACGGGATGGTGATGTTGGCATACTTGTCACTGGTCAGTCGGTTGTAGTAAGTCAAATTGGCATTGATGCGGTTGGCCAGAAAGCCTAGGTCCAGACCGATTTCGAAAGTTCTTGACTTCTCCCATTTCAAGTAGGGATTAGGAAGGTTGTTTAACAGGAAGTAAGCGTTGCCGTTGTATTTGCTGCCTGCATAAGCACCTTGTACTGTGTAGTTTCCTACAAAATCTTTGTTTACATTACCATTCAGACCGAAGCTGGCACGCAATTTACCGAATGAGATGATATCGGCCCATTCACTGGCAAATTTTTCTTTGGAGAACACCCATCCGGTAGATACTCCGGGGAAGACACCCCAGCGGTTGTCTTTGGCCAGTTTGGAGTAGCCGTCCCGTCTTAGAACAAAAGACAGCAAGTATTTTGACTGGTAGTCATAATTTACACGACCGAAGAATGACATGATACGCTGGCGGCTGTGTGAGGAGTCTATGCTGCGTTTGCCTTTGTCATCACTGGTATATTCCAAATCGCCGAAAGCGTCACTGGGAGCTCCCGATCCTGAGGCACTGAAACCTTTATAATATGAGTCGTAGTACTCGAAGCCGGCCATGGCATCCAGATAGTGGTCTTTGTTTATTTGATAGTTGTAGTTTAACACTGCATTATAAGTTTGGTCCAATGTGCGTCCGTAGGAAGCCGAGGTGCTGTGTGAGGTTACCCAGTTTCCGGGAGAAGATAAATAATCTTTGTTGAAAGCTTCATATTTTTCTTCTGAATAGAACCAGATGGCGTTCACTTTTAATGAGAGTCCTTTCATGATATCTGCGGTAAAAGATTGGTTCATGGTGAACTTGTCTGTATTGTTGTCACGGACAAACTTGTCAAAATTGATTTGTTGGTTTCCGTCGCTTGAATTGGGTCCCAAAAGCATTTCACCGTCAGCATTATATCCACGGAAAGTGGGAGGTAATGATAAAACGCGTGAGAAGTAGTTGGCTTCTGCGCTTTGGGTAGGAGGAAGATCGTTCCAGGTTGCATCTGCAAAGTTGAAGCTGGAGTTGGAGGTTAACCATGGTTTCAGCTTGTAATCGGCATTGAATGTGAAAGTGATACGTTGGTACTTGTTTCCTACGGCTGTACCTTCACTATGGTTGTATCCCAAACCTGCATAGTAGTTTCCCTTTTCATTTCCTCCGCTTACACTCAGGTTGTAGTCTTGTGAGAAAGATGGGGAATTGATATTGAAATCCGCTATATCTGTATTCTTGAAAATCAGTTGGTCTCCATAAATAGGATCAGTCATGGTTTCCCATCCTTGGTTGAGCAGGAAAGCCAGATCGTCCGAATATTTCATGGTACTCCATATAGCCTGGCTGTTTTCGTTTCCATTCAGCGGGATTGTCTTGTCATCATCTGCCCAATATTTGTTGCCTGTTCCATAAGGAGTGGCACCGGTCAGACCGGTCAGTGAAGACCATCCTTGTACGGCCGATCCGTCCGGATGTTTCATGTCTCCCGTGTAAGCATTCATGTAACCAGTGCGCATCCAGTAAATGTAATCACGCGCATTCATAAAGTTATAAGAGTTGTGGAAGTAGTTCCAGCCTAGTTTGGCCGAAAGCTCTACACGTGTACTTCCCTCTTTGCCTCGTTTGGTAGTGACTAGTACTACACCGTCATTGGCTCGGGCGCCATAGATGGCGGTGGCTCCGGCATCTTTTAATACTTCCATGGATTCAATATCGGCCGGGTTGATGTCACTTAAAGAACCGCGTACTTGGCCGTCTACCAGGATTAAAGGTGAACCTGAACCGTCAAAATTAGTACCTCCTCGAAGTACCAAGGTAGGAGCTGCTCCCGGATTACCGGAAGTCTGGCTGACGGACAGACCTGCCACGGCTCCTGATAAGGCTTGTGCCGGATTGGAATAAAGTCCTTGTTTTAATGTTTCTTCTTTTACCTTGGAAATGGAGTTGGTTACTTTTGTGCGCAACTGTTTGCCGCCATATCCGGTTACAACAACTTCTTGGAGCATTTCTGAGTCTTCTTTCAATGCTATTTTAAAAGTTGACTTTCCCTTTACGCTTAAAGTTTGTGTCTGATAACCGACAAATGATACTCTGATACTGCCATCGTTGGCTACGGAAAGTGTAAAATTACCATCTAAGTCGGTAACTGTACCATTCGTGGTGCCTGTTTCTACAATACTGGCGCCAATAACCGCTTCACCTGTGGCGTCTGTGACCACACCCGTGATTGTTTTCTTTTGTGCCATGGCTCCTATGGAGCATAACAGGCAAAAAAGCATGAATAAGGTTTTCTTCATAGATTTGTTTTTAAAGTTACTGTTTGAAGTTCTACCAGAACTACATTTTTAAATTAAGATTATATCACATCGCAAATATAGGATATTTTTTATTAAATCAACTTTAATTATAAAATTATTTTTTGATATACGACACAAAAAGTACAAAACGGTCAATATTTACGGATAAATAAGCTAAATAAAAGTATATAAAAAGGGATATCTTTTATCTTTTTCCGCCTCAAAGTAGCATAACAGTAGAAATTCAGTAGAAAAATCCTTTTAAAATTCCTTCTTAAATAAAATAAAATACAATCTATTTTCCCTTTATGGACACGGAATAGTTCTGGTAGAACTTATCCTATAAAGGAAATCTCTTTATTTTGTTAAATGAATTTTATTTCAGCCTTTGGAGATGAAATAAATTATTTGGAGAAGTATCCTTGTGCAGATAGTACAGGGAGTGGTTTGTTTATGGGCACATGGGGACATTTATTCTTTTCATAGTCGATGGTTATACATATATTTATATGGATATGTATGGACTTTGAAATGGCAAGTATAACTAAGGTAGCTGAAAATGTATCTGATAACGAAGAAGCGGAGGTGATATGAACATAGAAGACCATCGTTTAAAAAGGTCAGATGATCTTCTTGAGTGATGAGGCATTAATAAAGTTCTTTATGTACCAACTCTTCAAACAGCAATGCATATTTTGCGACGACTGCTTCGGCGTATTTCTTCCCTTTTCCGGCACTTGCTTTTTTAGGATTGCCTATACCGGTATCTTGCGAAACTTTTTGCCAGTTCCTCGGAATCCATGCCACTTTTTCATTCAGCATTTGCGAAGCGAACTTCTTATAATTTCCATCTCCGGCTTCATCCAGGTTTACCAATTCCGGATGATAATGCATCATAACAGAAGTTTCCAATTCATCTGCATGGTCACCCGGTTCATCAAAGTACTCTTTAGCAGGGACAAAGGCAAACCATTCGCTGCTGGCTATCAGGAAGTCGGGATAGTCCAGTGACAAGTCACGTATCATACTTTTGAATGTATTGCCGCCATGTCCGTTGATAATGACCATTTTGCGGTATCCCTGGGCGTATAGAGAGGCAACTAGGTCGCTTAAAATCGCTTTTTGCGTTTCATAGCGATAATGGATGCAGAAATCCAGCTCGCGTTGTCCCGGATTCTGTGAACCGGCAGTGACGTAAGGCATGACCATGCAACGAATACCGTAATGTGTTTTTGCCAGTTTTGCAGCATCTAGTGCGATGTCGTGGCTTAGAATACAGTCTGTCAGATAAGGCAGGTGCAGATTATGCGGTTCGGTAGCTCCCCAAGGGAGGAGGACCAAATCATATTTCAATGGTTTTACCTTGCCGTAACAGGTTACGGCAAGGTCTAGTTCTTTATCCATTATTTATAAGAATTTTTAAAGATATGCAGGATTTCTTCGTCTGTAATCGGGCGTGGGTCGAGAGTGAACAGTCCTCCCATCGTATCTCTTGCATTTTGCAGAAATTTGGGGAAATCTTCGGATTGGATACCAAATTCGCTCAGTTTGATAGAATGTACTTTACATTCTTTTTGCAGTGTAATCAATGCATCAATGAAATCGGACGGACGGTTGCTCTTTTTCTGGGTCATCATTTCAGCCATTTTCATGTAACGTTTTGTACAGTCATGCCGGAAAGTTTCGAAGTATGCCTCAGACAAGGCAATGAGTCCTGCTCCATGAGGAAGTTGTGGATAATAAGCACTCATGGCATGTTCTAATGAATGTTCGGAAGTACAACTGGAAGTGGCCTCCACCATGCCTGCCAAGGTGCTGGCCCAAGCAATTTTGGCACGCGCTTTCAAATTCTTTCCGTCGGCTACGGCTACTGGCAGATATTTGTAGATCAGACGGATGGCTTCTAAGGCGTAAAGATCACTGATGGGTGTTGCACAATTGGCGATAAAACCCTCTGCGGCATGGAAGAATGCATCGAACCCTTGATAGGCGGTGAGGTGCGGGGGAATGGAAACCATCAGTTCCGGGTCTACAATAGATAAGGTAGGGAAGGTCAGCTGGCAACCGAAGCCTATCTTTTCTTGAGCCGTTTCGTGGGTAATCACTGTCCATGGATCCATTTCCGTTCCGGTTCCGGCGGTGGTAGGGATGGCGATAATGGGAAGTGCTTTGGTAACAGGACGTCCTTTGCCACTACCCCCTGATACATAATCCCAGTAGTCACCGTCGTTGCAGGCCATAACAGCTATACTTTTGGCGGAGTCGATGGAACTTCCGCCTCCCAGTCCTACTACAAAGTCGCACTTTTCCTCCCGGCAGATGGCGGCTGCTTCCATGACGTGTTCTTTGATGGGGTTGGGAAGGATTTTATCGTAAACCAGTGTTTCTACATTATTCAGTCTTAATTGGGCAAGTACTCTCTCCAAATATCCATATTTCCGCATGGAAGTTCCGGATGAGATGACGACTAGTGCCTTTTTCCCCGGTAATTTTTCACTGGATAATTTCTTGATTTCTCCGCAACCAAATACTAATTTGGTAGGGATGTACAAACTAAATACAGGATTTGCTTTCATGTTCTTTCGTATTTAAAGTTTCACTGGTAACAAATGTAGGAAAATAATAGTTTGCTTGTTTAAGTAATTTGTTAAATTTTACATACTGCCGGATTGTATTCGTTTTCTTTAATTCAGTTTGAGATAGATACGTTTTTTCGATTATACTCGAAAAAAGAAATAAACAGTGCTTTTTTTTCGATTATACTCGAAAAAAACTATCTTTGTGGGAAAAGATTCGAGTATGGACAATAAATGGAAAGCTTTAGAAAAGTATAACCTTTGGGGTGGAAATACGTATCAATTGGGACTGGAACGGAAATCTTATACCGACAAGATTGGCAATTTTGTGGGGTCGTTATGTAGAATTTCATATATTCCCCTATAGTTATGCTGAATATTTACAGTTGATGCAGCAACCTGCCGGTCGGGCTTCTTATTTGGCCTATTTACAGAAAGGCGGTTTGCCCGAATTGTACAACTTGCCCACTGTCGAGTCAGAAAAACAATACGTCGCTTCTGTGAAAGATATGATTTTGTTGCGTGATATAAGCCCGTTCGTGATATAAGGTTATTGGATGATATTTTTATTTATTGGTGAATAATGCGGTCCAATCTGTTTTTCCGTTCTATGTGAATAAATAGTTCGGAAAAGAAATGTACCTTTACATTCAATTGAGAAAAGAATGCTACTATGATTAATACATTAACTTCCTTACGGCTCTTTTTTGCACTGATGGTTTTCGGGGCACATTGCTATGTCGTTGATTCCACCTTTTCAACTCATTTCTATAAAGAGGGTTTTGTAGGCGTGAGTTTCTTCTTTATATTGAGTGGTTTTATTATCGCTTATAATTATCAGCAGAAGCTGGTGGAGCGGAAAGTGTCGAAACGCCAGTTTTGGGTGGCACGAATCGCCCGTATCTATCCATTGCATATAGCGACCTTATTGGGAGTAGCCGTGATAGGTAATCTATTGAACCCGATGGGTTGGGGGGAAGGATTGAAACATTTTATTCCTGCGCTGTTCCTTTTGCACCCTTTTGTTCCCCGGATGGATTACTTTTTTTATTTCGACAGTCCTTCCTGGAGTTTGGGATGTGAACAGTTGTTTTATTTCTTGTTTCCGTTTTTAGCGTTGTTTTTTGCTAAAAAACAGAAGTTGATAGGAGCACTTTTAGTATGCGCTGTGGTAGTCCCTGTTTTGATGTCAATGACGGATGAGGCGAACATCCGTGGTTATTGGTATGTGAATCCGTTGGCACGTTTCCCCGATTTTCTGGTAGGAATGTTGCTTTATCGGGTTTATGAATGGTGCCGTTCCAAAAAGCTGTCTTTCTCTACAGCGTCATTGCTCGAAGTAGGGGCGGTATGTATCTTCCTGCTGTTTTATATGTTTTCGGCGGATTTGGTGCCGAAAGTTTATCGGTACTCCTGTTATTATTGGATGCCGATTTCGTTGGTTCTGTTGATATTCTCTTTGCAGAAAGGATTCCTTTCCCGTATTCTATCCAATAAATATCTGGTCATAGGCGGTGATATCAGTTATAGCTTTTATCTGATTCATTTGTGGATACTGTTTGCTTATGTGCAGTTGGCGCAAACATACGATTGGCATATCAGTCTGTATAT
>OLXB01000867.1_pt1 | contig 12154 bp, 17 predicted proteins | sample 1673681 | NCBI WGS metagenome assembly OLXB01 (sample SAMEA103958121, study PRJEB25191) | human gut metagenome
GCCACGATACCATCCAGAATCAGACCTTTGAGCCAGTCCGCGCAGCCGATGCTATCCAGACCGTTCTCGATCAGCACGGGAATGCCGGGCACCCACACGCCGTAAGCGGCGGGATCGGGCTCGTCAAAGCCGTTCTCTTCCATGTACGCCACAGCGTCCTGATAGGTCATGGGGATGGTGGTTTTCTTATCCGCCCCCTCAGGGATGGCGGAATAGTAAACGGTCATCTCGGTCTGCGCCAGCGTATCCTCATCCTCGATCAGCGCGGTCGCGGTTTCGGCTTCGGGCGTATAGGCCTTGAGCTGCTCCAGCACGGCGGCAGCGTCGAAGTCCTCAGACTCGGTGTCCAGATCAACATCCTCCACGAAGGCACCTACGGCCTCGGTGGCGTTGGTGTAATCCTCCGCAACGGCCTCATAATCCTTGCTGCCGATGCCGAACAGGTGCCAGCCATCGCCGAACACACCGTCGTTGGCCCAGTCGGTGGCCATGGAGCCGACCGTTACCATGGAGACGTAGTATACCAGGAACATGACGACCGCAAAGATGGGCAAGCCCAGCCAGCGGTTGGTGACCACGCGGTCGATCTTATCGGAGACGGACAGCTTGCCGGCGCTCTTCTTCTTGTAGCAGGCCTTGATCACCTCGGCGATGTACACATAGCGCTCGTTGGTAATGATGCTCTCGGCGTCGTCGCCCAGCTCGTCCTCGGCGGCCTTGATATCGGCCTCGATGTGCTTCATCGTGTCGGCGGGCACATTCAGCTGCTCCAGCACCTTGCTGTCGCGCTCAAAGATCTTGATGGCGTACCAGCGCTGCTGGGATTCGGGCAGGTTATGCAGAGCGGCTTCCTCGACGTGGGCAATGGCATGCTCCACAGGGCCGGAGAAGGTGTGCATGGGAATGGTCTTGCCGTTGCGGGCGGCGTCAATCGCGGCCTCGGCGGCCTCCATGATGCCCTCGCCCTTCAGAGCGGAAATCTCGCAGACCTTGCAGCCCAGCTGACGGGACAGTTCGCCAAAGTTGATCTTATCGCCGTTCTTGCGGACAACGTCCATCATGTTGACGGCCACAACCACAGGGATACCCAGCTCGGTCAGCTGCGTGGTCAGGTACAGGTTGCGCTCCAGGTTGGTACCATCGATCAGGTTCAGGATTGCATCCGGGCGCTCGGTGATCAGGTAATTACGGGAAACGACTTCTTCCAGCGTGTACGGAGACAGGGAGTAAATGCCGGGCAGGTCGGTGACGATGACGTCGTCGTGCTTGCGCAGGCGGCCTTCCTTCTTTTCTACGGTAACGCCGGGCCAGTTGCCCACAAACTGATTGGAGCCGGTCAGGGCGTTGAACAGCGTGGTTTTACCGCAGTTCGGGTTGCCTGCCAGTGCGATTTTAATGGCCATTGAAATGCTCCTCCTTTTGTTTCGGGGGCTCACGCCCCGCTAATTCTCCATTCAGAGAACGATGGGTGAATAAAAAGGATTACTTTACCTCAATGAGCTCGGCGTCCGCCTTGCGCACGCTCAGCTCATAGCCGCGAACGGTCAGTTCCATCGGATCGCCCAGCGGGGCTACCTTGCGCACATACACCTGCGTGCCGCGGGTGAGGCCCATATCCATAATGCGGCGCTTGAGCGCGCCCTCGCCGTGCAGCTTTTCAATCACTGCGGATTCACCGATCTTGACGTCCTTCAGGGTTTTCATTCGTCCCTCTCCTTTCTATTTACACCATGATTCTCATGGCCATGGTCTTATCCAGCGCGATGCGGCTTTCCTTCACATGCAGGATCAGGTTTCCGCCCAGCTCGCTGACCACGGTGACTTCCGTGCCCACTACGAAGCCCAGCTCAGCCAGGTGCTGTCGCACCTCATCGCGGCCATTGATCTTTTTGATGATGTTTACATCACCTACGTTTGCCATACCCAACGGCATCATCGGCAGCACTCCCTCCAATTAGACATCTCTAATGCACGGGGTTTTAAAATGGCTATCGAAGAGTTAATCTTCTCTAACCGTGCGATAGTTTAGCATCTCTAACTATGATTGTCAACCCCCGAAATGAGATTTTTTTCAAAGATTTTTTGCCCCTGGATATTTTATTGCCAATTTTTTCATGGGCGAAATTTTTTTGCTTTTGCCGCTTGACAGCGGGCGCAGAGTCTGGTATGATGATCGTGGTTAGAGAATTTTAACCGTCAAATGTCAGGCCGAAAGGCTTTTCTTTTGAAAGCGTGGTTAAATATATCTAACCAGAAAGGAAGTCCCTATGAGCGAGCGTTTTGAGGAAGCCGTGATCGCCCACTGCGCCCCCACCCTGGCCGGGCACAAATGCGGCAGCCTGTTCTCCTGGCGAAAGACCGGCGGGCAGGATCTGGCGCAGGAGTTGAGCAGCGTCAACCGTCTGCTTCAGCCAAAGGGCGTGCGCGTGCGGCTGCTCAAGTGCTGCCCGGCGGGCGCGCTGGTATATGTCTACCGCCCGGCCATGCTGCATAAGCGGCTGGAACGCACAGACATTGCGGACTTCCTGCATGGGCAGGGCTATGCCTCGCTCAAGCTGTCCGACGCGCTGGCAACGCTGGCGCGCCACATCCACTGCGGGGAGGAATTTCCCCACGAGGTTGGGATTTTTCTGGATTACCCGCTGGCGGATGTGATCGGCTTTATCCGGCATCAGGGCGCGGCCTTCTGCTGCGTTGGCTGCTGGAAGGCCTATACAAACGAGGAGCAGGCGCGGCGCACCTTTGCGCTGTATCGCAAGTGCCGCATGGTTTACCTGGCCTGCTACCATAATAAAGGATACGGTGTTACGCGGCTGACTGTGGCCGCTTAACATACAACCAACATTTCAGGAGGTTCTATCATGAGTCAGATTGCTGTTGTTTATTGGAGCGGCACGGGTCATACCCAGGCCATGGCCGAGGCGGTTGCCAAGGCGTGCGGCGCGCAGCTCTTTACCGCGGAGGAATTCTCCGCCGATCAGGTAGCCAAGTATGATGCGATCGCCTTCGGCTGCCCCGCCATGGGCGCGGAGGTGCTGGAGGAAAGCGAATTCCGGCCGATGTTCGACGCCTGCAAGCCCCATCTGCAGGGCAAAAAGATCGCGTTGTTCGGCTCCTATGGCTGGGGCGACGGCGAATGGATGCGCAGTTGGGAAGAGGACTGCATCTCCGCCGGCGCGACGCTGGCTTGCGGCAGCGTCATCTGCCAGGATGATCCCGACGGCAGCGCGCTGGCCGAGTGCGAAGCGCTGGGCAAGGCGCTGCAATAAACACTTTGCTTAAAAAGAGATGACGCGCATGCTCAAAAGCAAGCTATCCACCCTTGCGCTGGCGATTGCCCTGACGGCTCTTGGCTGTCTGCTGTCCCAGCTGTGTCCGGGCATTTTGCCCGCATAAATTCAAGAAAACCAGTATTTGATACTGCTGCCCCGGGCGTCCTCCTTGCGTCCGAATAAACTGTGAACCCGCCTTTTTGATCCTTGAAAGACACTGCCTTGCTTGTATCTGATATACCAATCCCTATACCAGACCTTTGAAGGGCAATATCAATACTGTTTTCTATCCGCCGGTTGTTGGGCCAACCGGCGGGTGTTTTTTTTTTGAGGAAAACAGCAATTGTAAATTCTTTAAAATGTGGATAAAATTGTCTATCCATTTCGTCTTTATTTATGAAAGGGCGGTATTCCCCTACCTACACAAAACAGGAGGATAGAGATTATGAAAAAGACGCTTGTTTTATTGATGACGATTCTGCTGCTTTGCCTGACGGCAGGCGCATTAGCAGATAACGAAGTAGAACTTAAACCCGGCCCTGATGATCTGACGGTAGAAGAAGTACATGCCCGTGCGGCGGCGTTTTTCTCGGTTAAGTGCGGTATCTCTTTCGACATTCTCCAAAAGGCGCCGATGGATATCCGGCTGCTGCAGCATCAGAGCCTGCTGAATGTCAATGGAAAGAATATATACGTAGCCGATGAAGCCCCCATGTGGCAGGTTTGGGTAAGCTCTTTTCTGGGCCATCATGGGGAAACAGTGCCTCATGTAATGCGTTTTAGTCGAACTGGTGAGCTGCTGTATTGGAAAGCCCATGGCGACGGTTATGAGGCCGGCGAATCGGAGGATACTATGCTTTGTGGCACAGAGGTGACTCCCCTGCCCAGCGACATACAGGAAAGCGCCGTTATCGAGAAAATGAAGGAAGGAATGGAGACGGAATATGGTTTAGCACCAGAAAAGTTTAGCTATCAGGCAAAATTTTTGTTTGAAAAGCACTTCAACAGCGGCGAAATCCCCGTCTGGATCGTATACGCTTATAGCAACGGCGCGGTAGCCTGGAAGGCGGCATATGGCTATGACGGCAGCTGCATGAGTTTAACTCCGGCCCAGCAGGATTACACATCTTATTTTACAGAAGATCAAAGCTTTTTTGATTCAGTATACGGAGACGATTGGTATGAGCAAATATCTAAATACGATAAGCTTTTCAGTGGAAATCTTTCACAAGCAGAAGCTGAAGCATACCTAACCGAATGGAAACCAGTGTTTGAAGCCTGGTGCAAAACGCATCCGTGGGCTGCAAATAGTCAATTGCTGACGCCCTACTTTCAAAACAGCGAGAAATCGTCCACGCCGTGACGCGCCTTTGCGCTGAACGCATCCCCCCGCCAGGTGGTAAGACATCCGGCGGGGTTTTTATCTTGATTAAAGCACGCTGATCCTTTATAATATAATCAGAGCCGCAAAGTCATTGGGAGGTGTCGTTCATGAGTGCGTCGCTTTATTCAATTGAACAGCTTCAAGCACAGCTTGCCCCCGTCTTTCAAAAAAACGGCGTGCGCAAGGCTATCCTGTTTGGCTCCTATGCCAAGGGAACTGCACAACCTGCCAGCGATGTGGATTTATGGGTAGACAGTGGGCTACGCGGACTGTCCTTTTTCGGGCTGCTTGAGGATGTATGCCGCTGCGTGCAATGCGAAGTGGATTTAATCGACCGTGCAGATGTAATTCCCGGTTCTGCAGTAGACCGCGAAATACACAATACAGGGGTGGTCATCTATGAGCAATGAAAAAACGCTGCGCACCCTACAAAGAATGATTGAACGGATGGAACGCACGCTGCAATATTGCCAGAACGAATCCTTTGCCTCTTTCCAAAGCAATCTCATGCTTCAGGAAGCCTGCGTATTTAATCTGCTGCAAATCGGCGAACTGGCACACAACGGTTTAGATGAGGCTTTCGTCCAGGCGCATCCTGAGCAGCCATGGCGACAGATTTACGGTATGCGCAATCGTATTGCGCATGATTATGAAGGAATCCGTCTGCAAATTGTCTGGCAAACCATCTCCGAAGATTTCCCTCTGTTGATTCAAGACCTGAAAAGGCTGTTGGCTGATTTATAATTTATCATCTCCATCGCTCAGTTCTTGACACATCCCCTTCCGTGTTGTATACTACGCATCGGTTAGAGAAATCTAATCATTGCTTTGAAAGGAGCTGTCTCCCATGATTGAAACCACCGTGAAAATCGACGGTATGATGTGCGGCATGTGCGAAGCGCATGTCAGCGATGTGATCCGCAGCAAGTTTAACATCAAAAAAGTGTCCGCTTCTCACAGCAAGGGGCAGGCGGTTATCCTGTCCGATGGCCCGCTGGATGAGGCCGCCCTGCGCAAAGCCATCGGTGATACCGGCTACACCGTAACAGACGTAACCCTGCGGCCCTTTGAAAAGAAGGGGCTGTTTGGCATGTTCAAGCGCTGACGCAGCCCGTTGCCCGCCAAGCCTCAGCCCGCCTTTCCGGCGGGCTTTTGCTTTACGCTTCAATCAGAATCGGCTATAATATTATAAAAGATAGCATTCTTTTTACGGAGGATTCGGGCATGAACGAGCGGCAGTTTGATCACAAGGGCGGCGTGTACCGTGAGTGGAGGCCTGCCTATCCGCCGGCGTTATTTGAGCGCCTGCAAAGCGCCGGGCTGCTTGCCCCCACGGATATCGCCGCGGACGTAGGCGCGGGTACGGGCATCTTTTCCAGGCAACTGGCCGCCTATGTCGGCAAAGTATACGCTGTGGAGCCCAACGACGATATGCGCGCCGCTATGCAGGCAGACGTCGCCTTGTCTCCCCTATGCGGCAGCGCCGAAAGCATTCCCCTGCCCGATTGCCGCGTGGATGTGATCACCGCCGCGCAGGCGTTTCACTGGTTTTAATCCCGCTGCGTTCCGGGCAGAATGCCTGCGGCTGCTGCGTCCAAACGGGCACGTGCTGCTGATTTGGAACGTGCGCGATGAAGCCAGCCCGCTGATTGCGGAAAACTATGCCGTAAACCGCCAATACTGCCCGCGCTTTCGGGGCTTTTCCAATGGGCTGGACTTTGCCGATGCGACGTTCCGCAGCTTTTTCTGCGGGGATTATCAGCTAATTTCGCTGGATTATCCCCAGCTTTACAACCGCGAAGCCTTTGTGCTGCGCAGCCTTTCCTCCTCCTTTGCCCCCGCGCCGCAGGAGGACGGCTATGCCGCCTATCGCGCCGCGCTGGAAAAGCTGTTTGACGCTTACTGTCAGGACGGCACGGTTGCCTATCCTTATATCACCCGCTGCTATGCAGGCAGGCTGTATACCGCAGACACAAACGACAAAAGCTAATCAAAAAAGAAAAGAGGACGATAGCGCATGTGCACAGCGGCAACCTATCAAACCCGCGACTTTTACTTTGGCCGAACGCTGGATTATGAGTTTTCCTATGGCGACGAGGTGACGATCACCCCGCGCGGCTATACCTTTGCGTTTCGCCATGCCGGACGGCTGGATCATCCCTATGCCATAATCGGCATGGCGCATGTGGCGCAGGATTATCCGCTGTATTACGATGCGATGAATGAAAAGGGGCTGTGCATGGCGGGGCTGAATTTTGTGGGCAACGCCGCCTATGCCGATGTAATTCCAAGCCGCGAAAACGTGGCGCAGTTTGAGCTGATCCCCTATCTTTTGGGGCAGTGCACCAGCGTGGCGGAGGCTCGCGACAGGCTGGCGCGGCTCCAGCTGGTCGGCACGCCCTTTAGCGCGCAGCTTCCCGCCGCGCAGCTGCACTGGCTGCTGGCCGATCAGCATCAGGCCGTGGTGATTGAATCCATGGCCGACGGGCTGCACATCTATGATAACCCGGTGGGCGTGCTAACCAACAATCCGCCCTTTCCACAGCAGCTATTTCAACTGAACAACTATATGAGCCTTTCCCCCAGGCAGCCTGAAAACCGCTTTGCGCCGCAGCTGCCGCTGGTTCCCTACAGCCGCGGCATGGGTGCGCTGGGGCTGCCGGGCGATCTGTCCTCCGCATCGCGCTTTGTGCGGGTGGCCTTCACGCGGATGAACGCTGTCTCCGGCGATTCGGAAACCGAAAGCGTCAGCCAGTTTTTCCATATTTTAGGATCGGTAGAACAGCAGCGCGGCTGCTGTGAAGTACGCGATGGGCAGTATGAAATCACCCTGTACACCTCCTGCTGCAACGCCGCGCGCGGCATTTACTATTACACCACCTACGAAAACAGGCAAATCACCGCTGTAGATATGCACCGCGAGAACCTGAACGGCTCCGCCCTGATTCGTTACCCGCTGATCACGGACCAGCAGATCGCCCACCAAAATTAACCTGCGCAACAGTTAGTTGCTTGTTTTATCCCGCAATCTGCGGTATTCTATACGCGAGGTGATAAGCAATGGCTACCAAGGATGTAATTCTGTCTCTGCGCACAAAAAACGGCCTGTCTCAGGATGAGCTGGCCGAAAAGGTATTTGTTACCCGTCAGGCGGTTTCCCGCTGGGAAAACGGTGAAACCGTGCCCAATCCGGACACGCTCAAGCTCCTGTCCGCACTGTTTGACGTATCGATCAACACGCTGCTGGGCGCGCCGCGCAAGCTGATCTGCCAGTGCTGCGGCATGCCGCTGGAGGATTCGCTGCTCAGCCGCGAGCCGGACGGCTCTTTCAACGAGGACTACTGCAAATGGTGCTATGCCGACGGGCAGTTTGCCTATCAGGATCTGCAAACGCTGACCGATTTTCTGGTGGAGCACATGTCCAATGAGAATTGGTCTGCCGAGCAGGCGCGCGCCTACTTTGAGGCGCAGCTGCCCCAGTTGCAGCATTGGCGGGAAAAAAAGGAAGAATAAAGAAAACCGAGCCCTCGCAGACAAAATGCGAAGGCTCGGTTGTTTTTATGGATGATTCGGCTCGGGCCAGCTTACGCGCTCCGCTTGCGGGAAGGCGCGGCGCAGCGCGCGCTTGGGATGCACCAGCACAGGGGTCTTGCAGGCGGACAACATCTGCACGTCGCCTGCGCTATCGCCATAGGCAGTACGCAGCGCGCTGATATCGCTGCCCTGCTCCTCCAACCACTGCGTGATACGGCGCACCTTTTCGCCGCGCTTGCAGTTAGGCGGCTGAGGCTGCCCCTGCGCGTCTGTGGGCGTGCACAGCAGCGCGTCCACCCCCAGATACCGCGCCACATGGCGCATATAGCACGCACAGCTGGCGCTGCACAGGATCACCGCGTCCCCCTGGCTTTGATGCTTTCTAATCGTCTCCAGTCCTTGGGGGCGAATTTTTTTGCAGATCAGGCCGGCAAAATCCTGAAGAAAGTTCTCGCGCTCCGCCGCGTCCATACGCGCTAAGAAGCCGTGTCCCGCGCGCTTAGCCGTCATTTCGCCCACCAGATGCATATGATACAGTCCCCCAGCTAGCGCCGACCAAAGCGCCGCAAGCAGGCTGATTTTGCCCTTTTTTAAGCCAAAAAGCACCAGCTGCGCAATGCTGTCGCCACGGATGAGCGTGCCGTCAAAGTCAAAGGCTGCCGCGCTTCGAACGGGCTTTTCCATTACAACCCCACCTGCCAGATCGATACGGTCTGCATCATGCTGTCCAGCAGCTTCTGCGTGTCCTCATAGGTGCCGTTAAAGCTTATCAGGATAAAAACATACTCATAGCCGTTGGCGTAAAAATCATAATACACAGCGGTGGTGGGCACGGTGCTGTCGTCATCCGCCGTCGTCAGATAGGACACCGCCATTTCCAGCATCTGTCCCGCAGGCGTATCGCGCAGGATGCCGTCGTGCAGCTGCTTGAACTGCTCCTCCGGGGTATAATGATCCTTCATCAACTCAGCATAGCGCGGGGCATTCTCAATCTCCTGCGCAAAGGTTTCATAGGTGGGCTTCTTCACCTGGATTTCGAGCAAATATTTAGCATCCGGCGAACGCCAGACGCGCGCGTCATAGATATAATCGTCGTTCTCATCCTGCTCCTCATCAAGCTGCGCAAGTTGCTCCGCAATCATCGCGTCCCCAAACATATCAAAACGCGAATAAACGTCCAGCGAATACCCATACACCCGGTTCTCATAGGGCACCGGCACGCCGTATTTTATGTTGCCAAGCAGTTTATTGCCCACTGCCTGCGCGCTGCCTGCGCACAGCAGCAGCATAGCCGCCATCAGAAAAGCTGCGAAACGCTTTCTTTTCATCTTTTTCGCCTCCTTGCCAGGATATTGTAGCATGAAGCGCGCGGGCGCGTCAACGATAGGAAATGTAAAAGAGAGCCGCTTGTTCAGCGGCTCTCCTGATGATTGAATGGTGTCAGCCCTTCAGGCCGATTTTGCGCAGCGTATCGATGCTCATGGCGGCAGCCTCCAGCGGCGTACGGCCAACGGAAGCATCCTGCTCCACCACAAACCACTTTGCGCCCGCATCCAGACCAGCTTCCGCCACAGCGGAAACATCCTGGCAACCATAGCCCACCGGGCGGAACTCAAAGGGCACCTCGCCCGCAGCCTTGGTTTCGGATTGTCCCAGCAGGCCATAGGGGGCGGCGTCGCCCTCCTTGCGGCCCACAAAGTCCTTCAGATGTACCACAGGCGCACGGCCAGCATACTTGCGCAGATAAGCGGCGGGATCTTCGCCCGCGTACTTGACCCAGCACACATCGATTTCGGTTTTGAGCACATCCTCGGGCATAGCGGCATAGAGGAAATCCAGCGCGTACATGCCGCTGAAGGATACAAATTCGAAATCGTGATTGTGATACAGCAGCTGAATGCCGTTGTCGCGGCACAGGCAGCCAAACTGATAAATCGTGCGCAGCACGCCTGCAAAGGCGGGCGTGCCAGGGCGCTGCTCGGCGCTCAGGTAGGGCACGGCGATATAATCGCAGCCGATGGCCTTATGATAGTCGATCACGCCCTGCATATCCGCCTCAATCAGCTTGAGCGCCACATGGCTGGATACGGCACGCAGGCCGCATTCATCCAGCATGGCGCGCACGTCCTGCGCGCTATGGCCGTAGAAACCGGCAAACTCCACGCCGTCGTAGCCAAGAGCCTTAAGCTGACGCAGCACGGACAGCAGATCCTGCTCCGCTTCCTTGCGCGCCGAATAGATTTGATACGCGATCGGTGCGTTTTTCATGCCGGATTCCTCGCTCAGTCGTTGAAATACACGGGCTTGCCGGTCTTGGCAGACTGATAGATGGCGTCCAGAATCTGGGTGACGACAAAGGCCTGCTCGGGCTTAACGGTCAATTCACCCTCGCCGCGCACAGCGTCAACAAACACGCGCTGCTCCATCACCTTGGGATCATCGCTGGAGCCTTCATAGAAGTCCACGCCCTTTTTCTTCATGTTGGGGGTGGTCACATACTGCTTGCCGTGCTTCACGCCGTTGATATGCAGCTCGCCATTGTGCATGTCCGCGCCAGCCTTGGTGCCGCACAGCATGGTGCGCGCTTCTTCCACATCCAGGGTATTCAGAGCCCAGGAAGCGCTCAGGTCGATGGTCGCGCCGTTCTCCATCACGATGAAGCCAAAGGCGCTATCCTCGGTGGTGAACTTTTCGGGATCCCAGTCGCCCCAGGCGTTGCCGGTCTCGCGGTCGTTGTTCAGCTTATGATACACGGTGCCCACCACATACTTGGGCTTGTAGTTGTTCATGGTCCACAGGGTCAGATCCAGCGCATGGGTGCCGATATCGATCAGGGGACCGCCGCCCTGCTCATACTCGTTGAGGAACACGCCCCAGGTGGGCACAGCGCGGCGACGGATGGCGTTGGCGCGGGCATAGTAGATGTCGCCCAGCTCGCCGGCTTCGCATTCCTTCTTCAGGTACTGGCTGTCGGGACGATAGCGGCCCTGATAGCCGATGGTGAGGATTTTGCCGGTTTCCTTGGCGGCGTCCAGCATCTTCTGCGCTTCGGCGGGGTTGATGGCCATGGGCTTTTCGCACATAACGTTCTTACCAGCGTGCAGCGCATCCACGGTGATATAGGAATGGCTGCGGTTGGGGGTGCAAACGTATACGCAGTCCAGATCCAGCTTGAGCAGCTCTTTATAATCGGTAAACACCTGCGCGTCCTCGGTGCCGTACTGGGCCTTGGCCTTTTCGGCGCGCTCAATAATCAGATCGCAGAAGGCGACCAGCTCGGTCTCGCCCAGCGCCTTGATGGAGGGCATATGCTTGCCGTTGGCGATACCGCCGCAGCCGATGATACCAGCTTTCAACTTATTAGCCATGATAACTTTCTCCTTTCGTTCTTTGCGAACAATCTGTGGGAATAGTTTTATTATAGCCGCGCGACTGCCAAAAGTCGTGACATTTAGGGCGTGGAAAGTGACAAAAAGCGCTATCATTATTATTCTTGCCGGATTCTTTCTTTCATGCTAAGATAGCGATAGCAACAACCGCGCGCCGTTTTCTCCACAGAAAGGGGGATGATCGCCATGGCGCTGCTGCATGTTAACTTCTATTCCCGCACACTGGAACGCGAAACGCAGATGGATGTGATCCTGCCCGAGGCTGCCAAGAAGCTCATCGGCATGGAGGGTGTGGCCACCCGGCAGTGCAAAACGCTGTACCTGCTGCACGGCATGAGCGATGACCAGACCATCTGGCAGCGCCGCACCAGCATTGAGCGCTACGCGGCGGCCTACGGCCTGGCGGTGGTGATGCCCACAACTGATCTGGGCTGGTACACCGATATGTACCGGGGCGACAAGTACTTCGCCTTTATCACCCGCGAGCTGCCCGCCGTGTGCCGCGATCTGTTTCCCATGATGAGCCCTAGGCGCGAGGATACCTATGTTGCCGGGCTGTCCATGGGCGGCTACGG
>OLXB01000873.1_pt1 | contig 12094 bp, 14 predicted proteins | sample 1673681 | NCBI WGS metagenome assembly OLXB01 (sample SAMEA103958121, study PRJEB25191) | human gut metagenome
GGTAGAGGGCAATATTGTGCCATAGTTAGGCAATAAATGGAATGAGGCTCTTTTTACTCGTCAGGACTATCATGACGACTTCCCGGAGGCTTTCCGGCACCTCGTAAGTACCATCACACTTTATATAATAGACTGTACAATAACTTTTTTACCCACATTGCTGCAGCCTTTGGTGAAAAACTTAAAGATTCCTAGCTGATTTTGCATAAAAAAACTATATTGGATCAAACCTGAATATAGGTTTCTTTATCATTTCGGGTTGAAGATACATCAACATATAGATAGGGTAATAGAGTATCTTGTCCACAACCTGAACATTGCCATTAGAAAAAACTATGGCACGAGAAATTGCGTACTCCTCATTGTTCATCACATTGGAGAGTGCATTATGACGTTTATAATCCTTGCCCGACTTGATTTCTATCGGCAAGATCTTACCTCTGTCTTCTATTACAAAGTCCAGTTCACCCTGCTTCTTATTATTGAAATAATAAAGATTGTATCCGTGAGCACGTAATTCTTGCGCTGCAAAATTCTCATAAATGGCTCCATAGTTGATTTCTGTTGTACCCGTAAGTAAATCGATCGCTATATTGACAGCATACTGGCTTGCCAACAACCCCACATCGCTCATGAACAACTTAAATAAATTGCGCTGTTCACCAAGTTTTAAAGGCAAGCGAGGTTCTTCTACATTATAAGTAGGGAGAGCCACGCCAGCATCAGCTAGCCATAAGAAAGAATTTCTGTAACGCTCAAACTTTGCCTTTTCATTTAATGCCTTCAAAATAAAACGTTTGTTCTTGGCATTCAGTTCTGAAGGTATCAAGTCAAATATATCTTTGATATACAGCTTGTTCTTTGGGTCATACTTGGCTATATCCTTTCCGTAGAGGTACATGATTTCTCTCTGTGCTTCACGTACTATTTGTAAATTATTCGTATTGATATACTTTTGGACTGCCTCAGGCATTCCTCCTATGATGAGATAAAGCTGAATGAGATCATTCAGCTTATTATGTACAACCTCGTCCACCACCTTGCATTGCTCATAGCACTCCTTGACATGGGCCATTACTCCTGTGCTCATGCCTACTGCTTCTGCGAATTCCTCAAAATCGAGAGGAAACATCTCTTTCTCTGCCATATAGCCAACAGGTACACTGCGGATGTCTTTCAATTCTACCCCTAACAACGAACCACTCATCACATAGCGATAGCTACCTTCTTCTACCAAGAATTTGATGGCAGTAACTATCTCCGGACATTCCTGCACCTCATCAAAGAAAACAAGAGTGTTGCCTGGAGTAAGTTTCTTCTCTGCCAAGGCGGAAAGGCGCAAGAGGATTTCCTTAGCATCAGAAGGAGATTTAAATGCCTCCCTATACTTAGAATTATTGAGGAAATTGAACTCCACTACATTCGCAAAGCATTCCTCTCCAACTTTTCGGATTGCAAAAGTCTTACCTACCTGACGAGCACCTGAAACGAGAAGTGCTTTCTTTTCTGTTTTGAAGAAATTGTGTAAATAACTGTATATCTTTCTATTAAGCATATCTATATTACTTTTTTCAACCGTATATTATAGATTTTACGGAACTTTTCCAACCTATTTTAGACTAGAAATGGAACTTTTCCAACCCTTTTTGGGGCGTTTTTTGCCACTTTTCCAAGTTTCAGCCGCTGCAAAGATACTATTTTTCTCCGAAACTTCTCTATTAAAACAAGAATATTTTCTCAAAATATCACCAATCAAAACAATTTTTCCCTTATGGGGTGAACTGTTGCTGATGTGCATTAAACTATTCATCCATCCACATCTTGAATCCTTCACCGCGCAATGTCTCCAGGTGGGGGGAGGCATCCTTGGCGAAATATCGGCGCAAGTTGTACATCACATTATTGAGACTTTCTTCGCTACAGTGTGCACCTCTCCAAACTATCAGATTGTGCATCACATTTTCTATCAGGTACTTATCTGCATACACCAAAGCATTCTCTTCACGATGGTCGTGGATTCCGATGGCATGTGGCTTGCTGGCATAGTTGGTGTCTATTTGTTCTTGCGCTTGTTGCGTCAGCTCGATGATGTCAACTTGCTCTTTGTTGATAACCAACTTGCTTTCACTGGCCTTAGAGGTAATTAGCATCGTCTTGATGGTATTGGCAAGATTCTTGATTTGTCTTTCAGAAGAAGTAATACATGGATGCCTTCTAATTTGTTCTCTCTTAATTCATCCTTTAGTTGGGATAATATCATCAATGATATCGTACCTTATTGGCATGAAATAAATGGACTGATGGTAAAGGAGATGATTAATAGTGGCTCGTTCAATCCAATATATATCAATGTGACTCCATCTTAGAACCTTGCGCATGGTAAGATTCGTTTGAGTTCTAATATTTCGTATGTGCATGAATGGCATTCCGGTCTGTTTCATATAAACAACGGTTATTGGGGACTATATCCTACCTTGTATTGCAGACTAGGAAAATTCTGGGCTGTAAATCTCAATTACGCTTATAGTTCTGGAGAAGGATATATGCGTGGAAGTTCCAACCTTACTCGCTTCTCAGATAATTTGAAGTTAGGATTACAATATACCAAGGGAAATTTATTTGTTAAATTACAGGTTAATTCCCTTATACTTAAAAATGGTAATACGAAGAGTTGGCTTATCTCTGATTATATTGATAGTTATTCTTATCAAAGCCGTCCATGGGATAGACGCTATGTGTCATTATCTGCAAGTTATACTTTAGATTATGGCAAGAAGATTAATCATGGGAGCAATTTGAAATTTAACGGAACGACAAAAACGTCAGTATTGTAATTGTTTATGCGTAATATTAAGGTTGTTCACCAACATGATAGCATGCAATGCGGTATCACTTGCTTGCAGATGATATGTAGATTTTTCGGCAGGGAGTACTTCTTGGACTCTCTGTCGAAGATTTGTTTTGCAACAACGGAAGGTGTCTCCATGTTGGGCATCAATGAGGCTGCAAGAATATTGGGATTTCACTGGATAAGCACTCGCTCTAATTGATATCCAATCAAAGTCCAATTTGGAGCGAGTTTGTTTTGTTAACACATAAATAAATCTCTCTTGCCAAAATCGCCAGTGAAGCTGTAGAAAGACTTCGTTGGCGATTTCTCTATATATAATCTTACTCAATCATATTCTTGAGTATCCATTTCCTGAAGAATGGGTCTTCTATTTCATATCTGTCACTTCGGAAGATGTAGCCTTTCTTGCTTAAACGCAATAAGGCACTGGTCATCGTGCTGGTAGGTTGGTTCCTGTCTTGTGCAGGATTGTTGCCCTCGCAGATGCTGACCATAACATACTTGTCTGTCTTGTTGAAATTCAGCCATAAACGTTCGTAGTCTAAATCATGGGTCGTTATGATATCTTCTACGGCGAGTTGGAGTACATCCTCGTTTTTACCAGCTACCAGGTTGTTCCAAACTGCGAATGAAAGCTGTTGCGTGTAGTATGGATGGCAACTTGTAAAGGTCAGTATCTCGTCTGCAATTTGAGCAGCCTGCTCTGATACATCTTCCAATCTGTCTGCAATATATGACTTGAAATCTTCGTATGGAATCTTGTTGAGTCTCATCAGCATTCCAAAATGATAGAACGGAGACTTCACACGTTCAAAGATATCTGTCATCATCGATTCCTGGCTGCCCAGAAAGATGTAATTGATGCCTGTCTGTTCCTGCATGATGGAACGGAGCTGCTTATCCATGTTTTTATCGATTTCCAGGATGCTTTGAAACTCGTCAAAGACAACAATCAGTTTGTTTTGAGGTGTAGAAACCTTCTGAATTGTATTTAAAACATCTTCTATTGCTGTTGTTCCACTGTCGGTTGATGGTTGGAATGAAACCGATAGCTCGTCTGTCATCGGGTTCATGTTGATAGAAGGAATGATGCGGAAGTTACGAAGATAGTGCTTCATCTTTTCAAGTTTGAATTGATTGAGCAGTTTCTTCAGAAGCTTTGCCGCAAAATCTTCTTTGCTGAGCACGGCTTGCATATTGAGCCATAGGTATGGTCGCTGGGTTTGAGTAACAGCCTTTTTTACGAGACTTGATTTGCCAAAACGTCGTGGTGACATAAGAACAAGGTGGTTCTCGCTCTTGAGAAACTGTACGATGTAGTCCACTTCTTTCACTCTGTCTGTAAAGTATGGGGTATCAACCAATGAGACAAATTTAAACGGATTTTCCATAATCGAATTTTTTCGTAACGAAACTTTTCGCAAAGATACGAAAAAATAAAGATGCTCAGATGATAAACCCCTTAAATTATTATTGTTTAATAGTTTTCGGATAGAAGGTCAAGGTTTTACCTATTATATAAGTTTTAAAGGAAAGCTTCCTGTAGATTGCTCTTTGCCGCTCAATCTGTGTAGAGCTTTGCATATTTCGGAATATGGCTTATACTTTTGCGAATCATCCTTTATACAAAATGACTCAATGTTTGCAGAATTTGGAACACTTTTCTCCTATTTCCCTAAAAAGTGTTTCCTTTGCAGCCATAATTTAGTAAAAAGAATATAATTATGGCAGAAAACAGACAAGAATTGAACCGCAACTTGGCTCAGATGCTCAAGGGTGGTGTGATTATGGACGTAACAACTCCAGAACAGGCAAAAATAGCAGAGGCAGCAGGTGCCTGCGCAGTAATGGCTTTGGAACGTATTCCAGCCGACATTCGTGCAGCAGGTGGCGTGTCTCGTATGAGTGATCCTAAGATGATCAAGGGCATTCAGGAGGCTGTCTCTATCCCTGTAATGGCTAAGTGCCGTATCGGTCATTTCGCTGAGGCTCAGATTCTTCAGGCTATCGAAATCGACTATATCGACGAGAGCGAGGTGCTCTCTCCTGCAGATAATGTTTATCACATCGACAAGACTCAGTTTGACGTACCTTTCGTTTGTGGTGCCAAGAACCTGGGCGAGGCGCTCCGCCGTATCGCTGAAGGTGCTACCATGATTCGTACCAAGGGTGAGCCAGGAACAGGTGATGTGGTTCAGGCTGTTACCCACATGCGTATGATGCAGAGCGAAATCCGCCGTTTGGTTTCTATGAGCGAGGATGAACTCTACGAGGCTGCCAAGCAGTTGCAGGCTCCTTACGACCTGGTGAAGTATGTTCACGAGAATGGTAAGTTGCCAGTAGTTAACTTTGCAGCAGGTGGTGTGGCAACTCCAGCTGATGCTGCCCTGATGATGCAGCTCGGTGCTGAGGGTGTATTCGTAGGCTCTGGTATCTTCAAGAGCGGTAACCCTGCTAAGCGTGCTCAGGCTATCGTGAAGGCTGTTACCAACTACAACGACCCTAAGATGCTGGCTGAGTTGAGCGAGGATCTCGGTGAGGCGATGGTTGGTATCAACGAGCAGGAGATTGCGCTCCTCATGGCTGAAAGAGGTAAGTAAAAGATGATATATTAGGGAGTTAGGGAGTTAAGAAGTTAAAGGAGTTAAGACAAATGCTTATAGGCAGAAATTCAGTAAAAGAATACTGTTGTCTTAACTCCTTAACTCCCTTAACTCCTTGACTTCTTCTTATGAGATAATTTGTTATATGAGAATAGCAGTATTAGCTTTACAAGGTGCTTTTGCTGAGCACAGACAGAAGTTGGCTCAGTTGGGTGTGGATAGTTTTGAGGTGCGCCAGTTGAAGGATTGGGACCAGCCCAAGGATGGCTTGATTATTCCTGGTGGCGAGAGTACTACCCAGGCAAAACTCTTGAATGAACTGGGATTGATGGAACCAGTGAAGGAGGCCATTGCAGCAGGCTTGCCTGTTTATGGTACTTGTGCTGGTTTGATTCTTCTTGCCAAGAAGATAGAGGGTGAGCCAAGTCATCGCATTGCTTCCATGGATATCACGGCTTTGAGAAATGCCTATGGTCGCCAGTTGGGCAGTTTCTACATCGAGGCTCCGATGAAAGGCATCGAGGGTAATATCCCCATGACCTTTATCCGTGCTCCTTATATTAAAGAGGTGTGGGGTGATGCCGAGGTTCTTGCCGAGGTAGATGGCAAGATCGTGGCAGCCCGCCAGGGCAAGCAGCTCGTTACCGCCTTCCATCCGGAATTGAACGAAAGTTTAGAGATACACAAGTATTTTCTGGATATGTGCAAGAAGTAGGCTTCATCTTAATATGAAACGGGCTTCGTTGCCCAATGAAACAGGCTTCATGGGCACATGAACCTATATTGCAAGTATCTTAGGATACATTGCCAAGTATCTTAAGATACATGAGCAAGTATCCTAAGATACTTTTTTATTGAATGTCAGATACTTTCATCTACCATAATTGCTCTATTTGAGGATTATTTCTTATTTTGATTGAAAAATACAATAAAGCCTTTAATACCAGCCGGTTACCGGCCTTGTACTTTGCTAAAATGCATATTTTTGCCCTTCAAACTTTGCTAAAATGTATATTTTTATCCTTCAAACTTTGCTAAAATGCATATTTCCGTCCTTCAAACTGTCTTATACTTGAAAAAGTAGCAGCTTCCCAAAGTGGTTACGAATAGGCTTCATAGATACATGATACTATATAGAAAAGTATCTTGAGATACTTTTTTGTTGAATGTCTGATACTTTTTTCCGATAAATGTTTGCCGTTTACAAATATTCATCATATCTTTGCATTATGAAATCTTCGTTACGTAAAATTAATAATGGCGTAAATGCTTATGGTACAGTTAAATCCTTTTATTATTGAAGGCTATCTTTCGCCAGAATACTTCTGCGATAGAGTAGAGGAAACAGCTCTTCTTACCCGCCATTTGACCAATCGGTGCAATGTCGCGTTGATTGCGCCAAGACGTCTGGGTAAGTCGGGACTGATTTATAATTGTTTTCAGCAGGAAAACATCCGTGAGCAGTATCATTGCATCTATATTGATATTTATGATACGAAGAATTTGAACGAATTCGTCTATGCGCTGGGCAAGGGAATCCTGACGGCACTCAAGCCAAAGGGCAGGAAAGTGTGGGAATTTTTCCTGAATACGCTCCAGTCTTTGAAATCCACCATCTCCTTTGATATCAATGGAAATCCAGAGTGGAGTGTGTGCATTGGTGATATACAGACACCAGAAATTACCTTGGACGAGATCTTCGCTTATCTCGAACAGGCAGATAAGCCTTGCTTGATAGCGATAGATGAGTTTCAGACGATAGCCAACTATCCTGAGAAAATCGTTGAGGCGAGTTTGCGTAAGCGAATACAGAATTGTCATAACGCCAACTTTGTGTTTTCTGGTTCCAAGCGTCACATGATGGCTTTGATGTTTACGTCTCTGTCTCGTCCTTTCTATCATAGTTCGAGCATCATGGGACTGGAGGCTATCAATGAGCAGACTTACTTGGCTTTTGCCAATCATCATCTTTCCAAAAATCACAAGGAGATTTGTGCTGAGGCTTTTGCTTATTTATATCATCGTTTCGATGGTATTACATGGTACGTCCAGTATGTTCTCAATATGCTTTATACTTTCATCACCGACAAGCCGTTGTTGGAAGAAGATGATGTTAAGTTTGCGATTGATGGTATACTTGCCCAGCATCGCTTTGCCTATCAAACGTTGATATACCAGTTGACAGCCAAGCAGAAGCAGGTGCTCACGGCTATCGCTTTGGAAGGAAAACCCTCTTCTCTGATGTCTCAAGAGTTTTTGCAGAAGTATCATCTTGGGGCAAGCACCGTGCAAGGAGCTGTCAAGACCTTACTGGACAGAGACTTTATCACGCAAGATGATGGGGTATTTCAGTTATGCGACAAGTTTTTGGAGCTGAGTTTAAGGGGATAAAAAAGGAAGCAAATGTATGAATTTTAACGATGCGTTTTATAGTGGTCTAACGAAGCGCTTTATTAGGTGCTAATGATGCGCTTTATTAGGTGTTAATGAAGCGCTTCGTTAAGTTAGGTCGATTTTTAACAAGTTATAGCTTATAAAAATAAGTGCAGAAAAGTGTATCGCAACTACATAAAACTGCACAAAATATGATGTAATATCCTTAGTTTTAGCGATGTTAAGTTTAGATAAAAGAAATTAATAAAATCGGCTGGGTAACAGCTTTTATGGGCATAATTTGAGGTATATATTAGGCTAAAATGGTTAAAGAAACATATAAAAGTCAAGTTTATGACGTAAAAAACAAGACTTTTTGTTAAATTTGCAGTCGAATAAAGGAGATAAATATGGTAATAGCAAGCCTTATAAAGGAAAAATTGTCGTTGACCCCTGCTGGGGTTGTATTGACTACAAGAGACTTTGGGGTGGAGATGCGGTATCAGCCAGCACTCGCCAAAGCTCTCAACCGTCTTGTGCTCCAAGGCGAGCTGCAAAAGATAGCAAAGGGGAAATACTATATTCCGAAGAAGACCATTTTTGGAAATCTAAAACCTGCGGATTCTGAACTTGTAAAGGACTTTTTGGAGCAAAATGGCAAGATTGTTGGCTACATTACAGGAACTACAGCATTTGCATCCATGGGATTGACAACACAGATAAGTTCATCCATCCTTGTCGGCACAAATAAATATCGGAGACCTATCACAAGGAATGGTGTGAAAATATCTTTTTTGTTACAAGAGAATGCCATAACATCAAGCAATATTCCACTACTTAGAATATTGGATGCTTTGCGCCTTATAAAGGAGATTCCTGCTACTTCACCAGATGAATGTGTGACGAATATTTGCAAAGCAATCAATGCTCTTTCAATGGAACAGAAGCGAGAATTGGCAGAACTATCCTTGGCATACACACCTTATGTGAGAGCTTTGCTTGGAGCCATCTACGAGAACATGGAACTTGAAACGGAAACCATCAGCAAAACATTGAATGGAGTGACCAGTTACAAGTTGCCAATCTCTGACAAAGTATTATCAAACAAAAGAAACTGGAACATCATATGAGATTACATGAAAACTGGGAGTTATTCTCTGACGCCTTGCAAGCGGCTTCGCAACCTGTAGAAGATGGAGGACTCATTGGTATCATTGTTGCGTTGTTCCTTGGCAGACAATTATATGCCTGAGTTAACAGCTAAGATACGTCATTTCTATGATTTACATTTCCTCTTGAATGATGCAGAGACACAGGACTATCTGAAAAGTGACGCATTCAAGTCGGATTTCAGCAACTTGTTTGCGCAAGACCAACAGAGATTTGATAAGCCCGAAGGATGGCAAAATAAAGACATCAAGGATTCTCCTATCATCAATGACCTACATAATGTATGGTCTGCATTAAGCAACGTCTATGCAAAAGAACTTCCTGACCTTGCCTATAAAGAGATACCGATGATTGAGAGTATTGAGAATAGTATGGAACAATTGATTTTGTATTTGACAATATAAACAGCCATGGCAAAGAAGTACTACTTCCTTGGCAAAGTTGTACTACTTCTCAATAATTAAAAGAAGGTGTTGAATGGAAATATTCTTGCTTTGGGGCGCCGTTGAATAGATTCTATGCTTTCCTACTCTTTTACCTTGAAAGAATGAAAAAAGTCGGGAAAGAGAAAAAAGTGAAACAAAAATAAACAACTTACGATATTTTTTAGTATTTTTGCCGTGTCAATAAGTAAATGATACTAACTATGAACATCGAGGACTTATCCAACTTTGGATTCAGCCAAAAGGAGAACAAAAAGGAAGCAAATGTATGAATTTTATGGGTAGAATTTGAGGCGTATAACAGGCTAAAATGGTTAAAGAAACATATAAAAGTCAAGTTCATGACGTAAAAAACAAGCCGCCGTTTTGGCAACTTATGCCCAAGGCTTGTTCACTCGATGCCCAAGGCTTGTTCACTCGATGCCCAAGGCTTGTTCATCTGATGCCCAAGGCTTGTTCACTCGATGCCCAAGGCTTGTTCATCCGATGCCCAAGGCTTGTGCGTCCGATGCCCGTCCGTTGCTCTGTAAGCAGTCTCCGTTACAATGTACGGCAGACTGAGCGCAAAGGATATGTGTGGTGTAAACGACAAGAAGATGAAACTTGAGCAGGCTAAGTTGCAACTTGATGAGCTGCAGAAGAATACCTCCCACATCGAGGCAAGAAACAGGGATGTTAAAGCCGATTTTGAAAAGACAGCTATTTCATACCAGCAACAGATAATCAATAAGATTTGGGCGCAGGCTGGCATTAAGGCGTTGGCTGAGATAGCAGACATCTATCCACGTATGACGAGTAATCATGACAGTAGTCTCTTTGATGATTGCTTTACTATGGACTTTATCACTCATGGTGACAAAATCATCTATTGTGCAATGTACCTCTACATCGGCTACGTCAACGAGGCTACCAACTTTGCTGAAAGCCAAGGTGGTGGCGGTAGCGACACCAAAGACTGGGGACGTGAGAAGGACGAAGATGAGATAGAATGGATAAGACGATGCTTGCGACAGGCGACAAAGATGATGAAGCCAATGAAGAGAAAAGGCTTGAGTAGATAAAATATTAAGGGAGGAGCGCATTTCGAATACGCCCCTCCCAAATTATTTTACAACTCGCAATGATCTTGCGAATCACTATCCTTAGTAACGACTTGAATAGTGAGACGAGTGTGAGCTATGCGAGCTGTGAGAACTGTGTGAAGAATGAGAACTATGCGAATAGTGACCCGCAAGAGAACTCTTTACCATGTCAATGGCTTTCTGCAAAACCAAAGGCTGGTTCTTCTGCTTCTCAATTTGTGTTGTTTCGTCATTATTGCCCAATACGTTCATGATGTTATCAGAAACGTTGGCGCAATAACTCGTTGTAGCGATAAATGCCGAAACAATCAAAAACATTAGTCTCTTCATTGATACCTCCGTTTTTAAATTTGACAATATTGTTAATAATTCACTCTGTACATGAATTTGTACATTCTATTTTATGGATATGTGTACTTATGTTATTTTTATTTGTCGAGAAAAAACCTCCACATTCATTTTTGAGAACACATCCGTCGCAGACTGGAAGATAGACATCTTTCCATTCGCTAATTGATTGCTTTGCAAATGGACGCAATTCTGGTGGAAGCACACATAATTGAGCATTGTAGATATAAGTCGTTATACCTCTGTCGTTCAAATGGAGTACAGCTTCTCTCAGCTCATTATTATAGCTATATGGATCTATCCACAAGTCTTTTAAATTCGTCTCTGCCAACCCTGTAGTTTCCATCTGCATAAAAGCTACCTGGGTGACAAATGGGAAATTATGATAGATATAATCAGCTAACTGTGGCAATCTCTTATAGGTCTGTTTGTGGATAACCACCCTCAAACCTATCTGTTGCCCGAATTGTGCCAAATTATACAAACCTTGAACCGTTTTGTAAAACGTCTTAGCTCCTACTATATGGTTATGGATAGAAGCTATATCTGAAAAGATAGGAATGTCTATTTGTAAATCATGATGGTTGCAAGCTGCTAACTTTGCAGCGTAGTCAATATCTGCAAATTTCACTCCATTGGATAGTATGCTTATGGCAGCTTTAGGACATGATTTTTTAATTTGGCGTATAATCTCAAATAATCTGTCACCAATCATAGTTGGCTCACCACCAGTAATTCCGACTTCTTGTGTATTCTTATCGAACAGTTTAATCAAATTCAGATTAAAATCAGTTCTGTCCTTCTCTTGCTGCACTGGAGGTTGAGGACACATGATACAGCGATGATTGCAACGAGCAGTAGCAAAGATTGCATTGGATGCAGAATTGATTTCATATAGAAAACACACCTCTCCATTAGGGGATATGTTTATCACGTCACCTTCATTGAAGTCAGAAATATTGTCAACTTTTATGCATGGTGTAGATATCTTGTCTGAGAAATCATGTGCTGAAATGATAGCCTTGTAACCTTTAGGCGTATTCTGCTCATTGGTCACAAGGATATATGCAGAACGGTTAAATATATTTTTACCGCTAAGTGTTACTCGTCCAAGAAGTTCCTCTGCGTTAGAGTTGTATAATGATTTAACTTGTTTCATACCTCGCTATTTTAGGGATTGTCGTTTAATTCTGAGAAATTGATATTGGTTGATGAGGGTATGCC
>OLXB01000884.1_pt1 | contig 11965 bp, 9 predicted proteins | sample 1673681 | NCBI WGS metagenome assembly OLXB01 (sample SAMEA103958121, study PRJEB25191) | human gut metagenome
ATAAGGAATTGAAAATTTAGAATTTATCTTATCTAATTTCAAAGGAATAACATTAACATATAAATCATGGACTAATAAAACAATTAATTCTTTTATTATTAATCAAGTCACTCGTATAAAACTATCTAATAGTTTTGTAAAAGATAAAAACAAATTCTATAAAATAAGAAAAAAATCGGATTTCATTATTCCGATTTTGATGCTTTTTGATATAGAATAATTAATGGTAATACAAAAATTAGTTCTAACAATGAAATATTATGGTCTTGTAAAATCTTTTAAAATAATTTATAAATTTTTATCCTAAAACTTCAAAAGTTTTTATAGGCCTTTTATTTTTTGTATAAAGTTTTTTATTTTTTGCTACAGAATATGTAGCACAATACAATCATAAAAACAATATTTCTAATACTTAACTAGGCTTATTATTTAACATAAATATGTGAAATTGAACATTTAGAATAATCTAAAAAAATACGGATCTAGCTTTTTCCTTTACTTCTTTTGAAGCAATGAATGGAATTCTTGTTGTATAACCATTTTTAGCTGCAACAATCATTTTTGTTGGCCATATTTGTATTTCTCTATTCCATGCATTTACTGTATCATTATATTGTTCGCGTGCTGCAGTAATTTCTTTTTGCAAATATGAATTTTGTTGAATTGCATCTGCAATTTCTTGATGTGCTCTTAATTCTGGATAATTTTCAAAAGCTAAATTCAACTTTGCTTCAACTACATCAGCTTTGGCTGCTGATTCAGACATTTCATTGCCATCATTAATATGTTTACCTGAACGAGCTTCAGCGATAGCTGTGAAAGTATCTTTATCCAAAGTCACAGCTTTATCAATTAGTTTAGCTAAATTTGACAAAATAATGACGCGTTGTTCCAAATAGTTATCAATTTGTGATGCATCATGTTGAATTTTTTGCTCTAATTGCCTCAAATAAGTCCCAGCCTTAATCTTCATAATTAAAAAAATAACTCCTGGGATTATTCCACAAACCCATAATAAAACCTCAAATATTGTTGAACCAACTCCCACTTTAACAGGTAATTGCTTAGCAATAACATTAATGTCTTTTCCTTCTTCTCTAATAGAACTAGCTTCTTCATCTAATAAATTTGCCATATTTATAATTTCCTTTCTGTTTGTTTGATTTATCATCTTTATTGTTTTTCATCATTTATATTTATTTTTTCATTTAATAACTTATTATGTTCTTCGACTCTTACTACTTTTTTTTAAAAGTCTTCATTATTTAATTCTTGGATGTTTTTAGAATTTGAAGTATCAACTAATTTCTTTTTTTACACTCTCTCATGCTTTTTTCTTGAAATAAAATATTTGTTTGAGTATTACTTTTTATATAACTTGAATTAATAATATCAATATCGCTGTTAGAAATCTCTTTATTTAATAAAATCGCAAATAAACCACGCTCATATAAGCAGGCACCTTCATTTGAAAATCTATTGATAATACTAGTAAACTTGCCATTCTTAATTAGATTATTAAATTCATACCTAGAACTATTTTTTTCTTCAATAATCATTCTAGACTTTTTTTCAACAGGAACATATTCAATCCAATGTACAGGAACATCATGAAAATATCCATCTCCACCCAAAATCGGAACATAGGCTACACGTTCTTGAGCATCAAATGCATAAGCATCAATATTTACACTATCTGCTTTTCCCACTTTATTAATAAATGTGGTTTTTAATATAGTTGGTGTAGCAGCTTCATCAGGTTTCAAGTAATCAATATTAAACGAATTGGCGATTGCTTCATGCTCATAAGTTGAAATATTTGTATCAAAATTTTCACCATAAATATAGTCGCGAGTTTTAGTTTGTTGGTAAAGAGGGATACTCATTAATGGTGCTAAATCAAAGTAAATACCTTTAAAAAATTTAGTCATGTATTCGACAAAGTTTTTCTTTGCATACTCAACATCGTAATGCACAAACTTAGTTGGATTAGCATAATAATCAAAATATTGCGAATGTTGTGATTGAATATAATTTATTCTTAAATTTTTTTCAAAGTAAAAATCATCACCATATGGAGTAGGATTTTTTATAATATCCAAAAGGTTGTTTTGAGCAAGTGGCGTAAATAACAATCTAAATTGGACTTCATTATTTCTATTAGTTCCTCCAAATAGCACCTCAAATTCATCGTTATTAAGTCTTGTGTAAGTTTCATTATTAATTACTGCTTTTCTAGCTTTCTTGTCAAGTTTTTTAACTCCCTGATGAACCATTTTTTCAATTTGTTTTTTATCCTTTCCATTAACACCACTAGGACTACGATAAAATTTTAAATTTGGGGCTGCATCATTTCCATAGACTAAATATGTTTGATAGTTATATGATGGGGCTGGACGAGTAACTGAAGCATGCAATATTTGATGTCTAGTTACGGTTATATATCCTTTATCAGTTTTAATTTTTTCAATCCAACTAATCTTTAAATAGCCATCATATTGTTTTTGAATCCATGTTTGCTTAAAATCCTTACAAACAAGGAATGGGTTTCCTAAAATAGAGCCTGACATACAATAATACGTTGAAACATTTTTGTCAGTATTTGGTTGCAATCCAAACTTATCATGAAAATAATGATACTTTTTAATATCAAAATATTCATCACATTCAATAATTGGTATGGTTTTTGTAATTAATTTGCCAGGAATATTCCAATCATATATAGCATTTAAAGGAGCTAATTGTTCCCAAGCTGTAGATAATAATGATTTTGATTCTGATTCTAATTTGCATTTTAATTCATCAAAAGACTTAATTTTAGGATTTATTTTTTTTATAATTAGTAATAAAAATAAAATACAGATAGTTATAGAAACAATAGAAACGACAACTCCCATAATTAAATGAACAAATTCATAAGCAGTCGCAATAATAATAGCAAAGACTGATATTATGAATAAAACCATTGTAAAAATTAAAAAAAACTTTAATCCTTTTTCTTTACATATAAGTTTTTTTAAGTTGTTAATTTTTGTTGTTTTAATTTTATATTCGTTAACAGTGGTTTTATTTTTATCTACTTCAACATTAGCTTTTTTGACTAATTCATCAAAATATTTTTCTGCATTTTTTTTAAATAAGTCTTTATAAACAGCGTCATAACCAACAAAAGGTTCTAGTAAAGGATTGTCACTATCCATAACATCACATCCTTATTCTTAATGTTAACAGTATTATTGTATCAAATTATTTTTTTAATGTCAATTAAATTTTCCTATTTATAAATTTTTTAACAATTATTTCTAAAAATAATCTAAACTTTAAAATGTCAATATAACTGAACCTAATTGTTTTACATTAAAAAATTATTATGTGTTTTGTACAAAAATGCTGAAAAAAAACTCCATATCTAATTATAACTTTGTGTTGCAGTTATCAAAAATTAAAAGAGCATATTTATAGGTTTCAACCTTCAATATGCTCTTTAATTTGATTATCTGATTATATAAACTGTAGTAATATTTTTAGAATATAAAAAATAAAGTTAATTTTACAAAACCAAATAGTCTTATAGCTTTAATAATTTAATTGTTAAAATTGTTTTTTCTTAAGTAGATAAACACTAAGTGAAACTAGAGAAATAGCTGTGATAATTTGTACTACATTAGTTTTTGTACATCCACCCTTAGGTTCTTCTTTTTTAGGTAGTGGGTCACCTTCTGTCGCTCCACAAGTTCTACATGTTTTAGGTTTTTCTGTTGTGGCAGGAATCCAGTCATGAACATGTTCAGTTTCAATTTTGACAGTTTGAGATTCCATACGTTGAGGACGATTTTCAAGGGTGTATTCAACAACTAATTTAATTTCATAATTTGTTGTTTCCGTATTAACATCACTAATAGCATACACACCATTTTTAGTTGTTAATTCATAAGTTTTACCATTGACATCAAGATAATATTTTGTAACTAAATCATCTTCATCGGCAATGTTATATCTTATCATAATTCTATTTTTGGTGTATCTTTCAAGTTTGAATTCCGTAACTTCTGGTTTAGAGTAACTTAATGTTGAAAGCATTTGTACTTCAGATGTTTCGGTGTATTCTTTATTAGTATTCTTGTTTTCATATGTATATGTATATGATACTTCATATGTATAACCTTTACTTAAATCATTGATAATTAATTCTTTTAAGTCTTCTACTTCATAAATTTTATCATCTACTTTAATTGTTACTTTGGTTAAAGCAAGAGTTTTATCATTTTCGTTGATACTTACATCAAAGCCTTTGCTTGTCGGCGTAAAGTAAACACCTGGTTTATACTTTTTAGTTTGGCCTTTAACTTCAGTTGTCCAAGTTTTACCATCGGCAGTATAAGTAATATCAAATACATATTCGGTATTTGGATCAAGGTTAGTTACGGTTATTTGACCATTTTCATCTTTAAATGTTGTTCCATTATAAGTTATTGAAGCATTAGTAATTTGTGATGCATATTCTGTAGTATCTAGATTGAAAGTAATTGATGATGAAGTTGAATCAACTACTGATTGAGCATATCCTGGATCTTTAGCCACAATGAATAAGCCAGACATAATAGAACGGATATGTCCATCTCCAGGTGTATTAAGCATTTCTAATTCACCTTGTTCATTACGCTTAATAAAAGTAACTGAACCACCACCATCAAATTGGTAAGCATTATTACAACCAAATGATTTAAACATTTGACCAACTTCGTATTGAGTAGGGCCTCCTTTACCAGTGTTAGTAGTTAATAATACGATTTTACCATCATCTGTAAAACCAATACCACAACGTTCTTTAGAAGTTGTTTTATAATATGCACAGTCATATATTACTTGATCTCCGTGATCATTAGTATCAACATAACTTGCTGGAATTACTTCACCATTTTCAACATACTTGTACATATAGCCAACCATTGATTCTACATCTTTAAATTCATCAGTATAATCATATTGACATTTAACTTGAGTAACTGGATTTTTTTCAAATTCACTTACAACTGTTTGGTTATTAGTTACAAGATAGAACTTACCATTATCAACCTTACTAATTTCGGCGATATTAGCAATGCCTTTTGAAGTTCCCTTTACGAAAATACCAAGATTATTACCACTTAGAGTTCCACCAGGAAATTTAGATGATTTACGGTACATTGTATAATCAGCTTCAATGACTGTATATTGACTAATATTAAGTGTTTTGGCAAGGTCTTTAGTTAATAAACTAATTCCCCCATTTTCAGGTAATTCATTAATTCTTGTAATATCATAACTATGATCATTAACTTTTAAAGCTGGATATGCTGATGCGGTTGGAATTTGTTTGATAACATGTGAGCCGTCTTTTTTAAAGCCAATTAATTCTTTAAATACTTCAGCACTTACATCTTTTCTAATTACATCGCCATCTTGGACAAAGGCATTAGTAAGTTCACCTTCATAATATCCTTCAGCATTTACACCACCAAGTACAATCCAACCTGGGTGATTTTCTTCATAATTTCTAGCAATGTCAAGTAATGAACGTAAAGAATAACCCTCTTTACTTGCATATGTCCATGTTGCAAGATGAACATCTTCTGACTTAGTTAAAGTATATGTGTAAACATTTCTTGTTACTTTTTGGTCATTCGCAATATATGATGTATCCATCTTATATTCTTGGAATAACACATTTGAATTCATTTGTTCTTCTCTTACCATTTCTACATTGGTAATGTATGCACTATTGAAGGTTAATGTTAGACCTGCTATTAAAGCACCTAATACTTTTTTCATTTTTTATTCCTCCTATTTTATTTCAATTACTTCAAAGCCTGCATTTTTAACTACTGATGTAATATCATTATTATCAACATCATGTTCTAATACAACTGTGGCTTGTTTCTTTTTTAAATGCACTTTGACTTTTTTAATTCCATCTATTTGTTCTAAACTACTTGTAACTTTTTGAGCACAATGATCACAGTGCATTCCTTCAATGGTTATTACTTTTTTCATTACTTTGCCTCCTTCTTCTTAAATAGTTTTAATCTTAGGGCATTCATGACTACACAAAATGAACTTAAGCTCATTGCTAGTGCAGCGATTTCCGGATTTAGTTTAATTTTCCATAATGGATACAAACATCCGGTTGCGATAATAATACCAATTGAATTATAGAAGAATGCCCAGAATAAATTCATCTTAATATTATTAATTGTTTTTTTACTTAAACTTATTAAAGTATTGACACTTCTTAAATCATTTTTAGGAAGGATAATATCAGCTGATGATATCGCAACATCACTTCCCGTTCCAATCGCAATACCAATATCACTTTTAGTTAGGGCAACGGCATCATTAATACCATCACCAACAAAAGCAACTAAATGATGCTTTTCTTGAAGTTCGCCTAAGATAATGGCTTTTTCATTTGGAGTTTTTTTCGCGTATACTTCAGTAATTCCAACTTCGTTTGCGATAGCAGTGGCAGTAAGATGGTTATCTCCAGTTACCATAACTGGGGTAATACCATGTTCCTTAAATTCTTTTATCGCAAGACTTGCGGTATCTCTAATTTCATCTTTCAAGGATACATAACCGATATATTTATCATTTTTAACAAAATATATTACCGTTTCACCATTTTCGGAAAATTTCGTTGTTTCTTCTTCTAATTTATGATGGTGAGCATTTAATTCATTTAAAAGTTCCATATTACCGGCATAATAAATGTCATTTCCTTTTTTAGTTTTTAAACCTCTACCTGGAATTATTTCAATTTCATCAGCTTGAATGATCGAAACATTTTTACTAGTACAGTAATCAAGCACGGCTTTTGATAATGGATGTGTTGATAAACTTTCGGTAATACTTATTTCTTTAAGAAATTCATCTTCATTTATTTCTGTTGAAATATTATTTACTTGCATAATGCCTTTTGTAATTGTACCAGTTTTATCTAGTAAAATTGTATCTATTTTATGGCACAATTCTAGACTTTCTGCTGATTTTACTAAAATACCATTTTCGGCGGCTTTGCCCGTTGAAACCATTATCGCAACTGGAGTCGCAAGGCCTAACGCACATGGGCATGAAATAACAAGTACCGAAATGAAAGTATTTAGAGCCATATCCTTATTACCAGCAATTAACCAAATTATGCTTGATATAATGGCGATGGTAATAACTACCGGAATAAAAATGGCACTTATTTTATCCGCAAGTCTTGATATTGGAGCCTTAGATGATGCGGCTTCTTCAACTAAATCTAAGATGCGGTCAACTGTGGTTTCGCCGCTTACACTTTCAGCTCTCATTTTAAAGTATCCACTAAGATTGGTACTTCCTGCTATAACTTTATCATTTGTGGTTTTATCAATGGGGATACTTTCACCGGTAATAATCGATTCATTAATGGTACCATTACCACTAATAACAATTCCATCCACCGGTATTTGCATACCAGGTTTAATAATAACAATATCATTAATCATAACATTTTCTTGTGGAACTTCAACTTCTACATCACCCTTTAACACTATCGCGGTTTTAGGAGTTAAAGCCATAATTTTTTCAAGACTTTCGGTTGTTTTCTTTTTACTATTTCTTTCTAAGTATTTTCCAATAGTAATTAAAGTTAAAATTGTTCCTGCTGATTCAAAATAAAGATTATGACGGTATGGCATCATCTTATCCATATTACCACTGGCCGTATATATAATAATCATAACAGTTGAAAATAAACTATAAATAATTGAAGTGGTTGCTCCTAGAGCAATTAGCGAGTCCATGTTAGGCTTTAGAGTAAATAATTTCTTAAAGCCAATTGTAAAGTATGAAAAGTTTAATATAACAATTGGAATCAAAATAATAATTTGAACAATTGCATAATAAACGCTTTTATCCATATTATCTAAACCAAATGGTAATTTAAGACCTATCATATGTCCCATTGTTACATACATTAATAGCATCATTAAAATAAAAGTAGTAATAATTCTAATTCGCATTTTTAGCAAGCTTTTCGCATCATCAACTTTTATTTCTCGTTTGTAGATTTTACAACCGTAACCTTCTTTGGTTACCGCATTAATAATTACTTCATCATTTGTAACATTTTCATCAAAAATAACATTCATTGTTTCCGTTAATAAATTAACTTCAACTAGTTCTACACCTTTTACACTTTCGACTGCTTTTTTAACGTGACTCACGCAACTAGCACACATCATATTTTTTACTTGATATTTTCTTTTCACTTAGCTTCATCCCCTTTTTTTTCAATGCCTTTAAAGCCAGCTAATATACAGCCACTAAGGGAAATGATACCACCAATAATCGTACTATAACTAAATCTAAAATTAAGCTTTGCGAAAGAAACTTTTTGAATATCATAATAGTTGCCACTATCAACTATTATTTTAATATTAGTAATACTTGTGATGATTAACAATAATATTGCAGAAATCAAAAATGATAATGATAGTATAACCAAAGCAGTTTGATTATTCTTTTTAAGTAATACTTCAATAATTAAAACTATCACAGGTAAAAAGTAAGCTATAAATGCAAAAATGGAAAATGGAATACTAGTAGTCACACTAGCTCCATAAGTACTTCCTGTAGCATCAGGAATATTACTTTTTCCAAAAGTAACATCAAAACCATAATAAACATATTTTATAGTTTCATCACCTACTGTTACTGACTTAGTTATGGCAGGTAGGAAAATAGATGTTGCGGTTACAATACTAATGATTGCAAGAATTAAGTATATTTTTTTCATAATTCCCCCATAAGTTAGCTATAACTAACTAATTATAATAAAATAAAATAGTTTATAACTATATGTTTGTTTTTTACTTTATTATTATACCCCTATTATGCATTATTGTCAAGGATTATAAATAAATCACATTCAAAAGCAAACATTTAAAATTTAAAAATAAAGCGGATTCAATAAATTATTTATTATGATTCCGCTTATAAGTTTTTCAACTTTTACAATTATTTATTTTCTAGCCAATCAGCTATATCAATTATAGAAACACCTTCATAATCATATTTTTCATGATGAGTTCTCGAAATTATAATTTTTGGATATGCGTCTTTAATTTGAAATAGTGGAGCAACTTCTCTTTGAAAAGTTTTTTCTTCAGAAATACTATCGGCGACTTGAATATATATTTTTTCATTACGTTTCATCGCAACAAAATCAATTTCTTTTTGATATAACACCCCAACATATACTTCATACCCACGGCGAAGCAATTCAATCGCAACAATATTCTCCATAATTCTTCCATAATCAAGATTTTTAGTACCAAGTCTTGCATAACGAAATGCATGATCACTTAAATAATACTTATCCGTTGAAGATAAATATTTTTTACCACTTATATCATATCTGCGAATCCGATAGAATGCGAAAGCATTACAAAGATATTGAATATAAGTGTTGATAGTTTTATGATTTATTTTATCTTTATCTAAAGTAAGCGTGTCCGCAATACTACGGGAAGATGTAAGATTTGACACATTATTCATTAAGAAATCTACAAGTTTATCCATTAATATAGTATTTTTAATTCTATATTTTTGCCTTATATCCCGAACAATAAGAGTATTGAAAACTTCTTTGATATAATCATACTTAGATTCAATATCATGATATAGATAAGAACCTGCCATACCTCCTTCTTTAATGTAGGACTCAAATGCGTTATAATTATCATTTAACTCAAAATATTCTAAGTATTCCTTAAAAGAAAAAGGATACACTTTAATTTCAAAAGTTCTACCTGTAAAAAGAGTTGCTAAATCAGAACTTAGTAAAAAGGCATTGGATCCTGTAATATAAATGTCATATTTTTCTTCTGCATGAAGACTATTAACAGTCAATTCAAAATTTTGACAAAGTTGTACCTCGTCGATTAAGACAAAATTGTTTTTTCCTTCTATATATGCATTTTCTATATATTCGTTTAATTTGTGATAATTTTTAAGTTCTTCATATTTATTTAAATTAAAATTAATATGTATGATGTTAGCATTTGATACATTTTTATTTATATAATCTTTAAAGTTCTCTAAAAGTTTAGATTTACCACTACGTCGCACTCCTGTAATGACTTTTATGTCTGGTGTACCTATAACATTTTTAAGTTTTTCAAGATAAAAATCACGTTCAATAAGTTTCATTCATATCACCTCGTTATTATTATACCACATTATTTCCCAAAAAGCAAATTTTTTTAATTTTGGGAAATAGAATTATTTTACATTTTATTATTAAACTAGTATTTTACAGAATACTACTATTATAGTTATGCTTATTTAATTCTTTTTACTTGACCATTTAATGATTTTATGTTATTATATATCTAATCTGATTAGATATATAATAAGTTATAATAAAAGGGGGGGAACAATGTGAACAATAAATTTATTATTTCAACAGATTCAGGTTGTGATCTAAATTATGAAACCTGTTTAAAATATGATATTAGACCATTTTTAATGAGTTATTCTAGCGATAATAGTGTATATCAAGATACAATGGATGATACTGATAAACAAAAGTTTTATTCGGATATGAAGAATGGAATGATCTTTAAAACTACTGCTGTTAATATTAAACAAGCATATGACTTTTTAGAAAAGTTACAACAAGAGAATTTACCAATCATTTATATCAGTTTAGGTAGTGCTATCTCTAGCACTTACAATAACTTTATTCAAGCTAAAGAAATGATTTTGGAAAAATATCCAAATACTGTTATAAACATTGTTGATTCAACTTTGGCATCAGCTGGTTACGGAGTATTAGCCATTGAAGCAAGTACTATGCGTTCACTTGGTAAGAGTTTTGAAGAAGTTACTGAATATTTAGAAAAATATAAAGGTGGCATTAATACTTATTATACTACTTCTACTCTTAAATATTTAGCAAGAGGTGGTAGAGTAAGTAAAGTTGCAAATGTTTTTGGAAGTATTTTAAGTATTAAACCAATTCTAAGGCTAGATATCGAGGGACATCTACTTGTTGAGGCAACTGGGCACGGAAAAAAACAAACTTTTGAAAAATTAAAAAGATATATTAAAGATACAGTCACTAACCCTGAGGTACAAATTCTATATGTTGCACACACAATGGAAGATAGTGAAGCAAGAATACTTGGTGAAATCGTTAAAAATGAAATTGGATTTAAAGATGTTTTCTATACCATCATTGGAAGCATAATCGGTTCACATGCTGGACCTGGGCTTATCTCTTTCTTCTATCATGGTAAAGATAGAACACCAGAAAAGTAAAATGAAACGCTTAGCTAAAATTATTCGTTTAATTACAATTCCTACAAATTTATTTTTTGCCGCATTCTTACTTATCTATTTTACCAATCGTGATAGTTTTCCAACCGTTTTTTCCGTAATTATTCCTATAATCCTAATTGGTGGAGTTGTGTTAGTTTCATATTTAGTATCATTTATTATTGTAAAGAAAAAAACTAATTTAGATTTAAGACGTTGCCAACGTTTTCTTGCTTTTATTTTTAGTTTTATTGGCTATTTAGCTGCATTTATTATTAGTATTTGTTGTAAGTTTTCAAGACTTGAAATGACATTTATTAGTACATACTTTTTCACGGTATGTTTCTTAAGTATTTTTAATCTTTTCAAAATTAAAGCAAGTGGACATGCGGCAGGAATCTTTGGACCATTAATTTATGTCTGTTATTTTATAAATATTTGGTACTTTATCCCATGTTCAATTATTCTTTTTTCTTCAATGTGGGCATCTTTATATTTAAACAGACATACTTTAAAACAATTCTTACTAGGTTTTGTGTGTACTACGCTTGGTTTTATTTTATCAATTATTATTTTTTAAGAAAAAGGGGCTGTTAAATAACCTATGAAATTAGGTTTGCCCCTTTTTTCTATTGAT
>OLXB01000888.1_pt1 | contig 11939 bp, 10 predicted proteins | sample 1673681 | NCBI WGS metagenome assembly OLXB01 (sample SAMEA103958121, study PRJEB25191) | human gut metagenome
TTGTAATCGTAGATATATTGTTTATAACCTTTTTCGATCTGCTGTTTGATGAACTGGTTGACGACGCAATGGCTATTACCACTGTCCAAACACCCCTACAGATGCATGTGCGTTGTGGCTACATGACATTTGCGAACACATTGTTGTAATAGAATCGAACAGGCAGATTGATGGAATATTCATTCTCGATTAATCGTGGTTCCTGCATGAAATTCTCATTCACGTTATTGGTAATATCCTCCATAAGATTGTTCTTCAGAAGACGTGATACCCAGCCCTGCCCATCGGCAGACGGCAAGAGCCGAATAGCCGCCGCAGGCGACAAAGGCAAGGCATTGGCCTTGACGTGTCGCTTACTACGGCTATCTTGCTGGACGGGAGGGCGGATGTTTTGGCTGTACAGGGAGGTAAAAGAATTGCTTTCGAGGTTCAATGGAGCCGGCAGACTTATGAAGCAACCCGCCTCCGGCAGGAACGGTATAAGGCATCGAACGTAAGAGGTTGCTGGTTTTTCCGCATAGCCCCCAAAGAAATGTCGGATTATGACAAAACTTTAGTTGCAGACAAAGAGACTCCTGCGTTCAAAATATTCAAGGACGAAAATTCAAACATACTTGCCCAAGTAGGGAAAGTTCAAATGCCGTTAAAAGCATTGATAAGTAATTTACTGGCGCGTAAGTTGAAATTTTGCGAGCATATCAGAATAGCTCCTAAGCAAAAGATTACCATCATCTTCTTTGAAATGAAATGCTGGAAGTGCGGGACGCTGCAATACTGCTATACGGTAGAGCCAAGTCTGAAGAGCGTCTGCGACTGCGATTTCGATGTGGAGCGGTCTTCGTGGGACGATCATGATATAGATAAGCATCCTGGGGTCTATACCGCGGTACAAGATTTCTTACGAACGGAAGAGGGGCGGCAATTTAAGGTCGGCCCGGTAAAAAGACGGTATAGCCGGACGGTTGCTGACAGTTACCTATCGCACGGCTGTTATTATTGCGACGCTATTTTCGGTGATTTCCATCTCATAGAAGAAAAAATGTATGCTTTGCAAGATTCTGCCAATATCCGATATACAACAGAAATTGATTTGGGAACAATGACATACGAAAAACCTCATTGGTGTTTTTCCGAGAGTAAACAATTTTGCGAATAGGAGTTCGAACGGATCGCTCTATTAAAAGAAAAACCGACAGCAACCGATTCGAGGTTGCTGCCGCTTTTTCGGTATTATTCGCTTGGCGTCCAATCCGGTATTTCGATGGTGTCGGCGTCGATTACCGGGCATCGGATAACCTCCATGGTCTCCTTTTCGTAGACGTTGCAACCCACGAAAAGCGATGCGATGAGCATACCCCAGATCAGGGTGAGGATGCAATACAGAATCGTGTATTTGATTTTTTGTTTCTTCATCGTTCTATGGCTTTAAGAGTTCAGTAATCTCCGGATCGAGGTTTCCGCGATACTCCATACGCTCGTCCAAGCGGCAGGCTTCGAGGAAATGATGGCGACCTTCCTCCTTTCGTCCCAGCCGCGAGCAGGCGATGGCCCGCAGATACTCCGTCACGGCATCCTTGGGCATCGTTGCCAACAGCTCCATCGCCCGCTCGTTATGATCCAGCGACAGATGCGCCACGACCGTGTTGCGGTCGTTGTAGTCGTTGAGAATATAGAGCGCCTTGGCGTATTTGCGCTTCCGTAACAGCTCCACGCCGCGGGCATAGGCCGTATCCAGCTCCGTGGTATGGATCGTATCCTTGACCATTCCTTTGCGGCGCAGGCTGTAGCGAAAATTCACGGCCCGCAGCTGCGGGTAGATCACCGAACGGATATAGGCATACTCTTTCGGGAACTGCTGCCGGATGGCCTGCTCCCTCCGGTCGGGATTCTTCTCCCGGGCGATCAGTTCCAGAATAGCGTCACGGTTTACGATCTCCCGGTCTGTTCGGATGCGCGTCGTCAGTTCCGCCCAGTCTTCGGCCACCCACCGCACGGTGAGCATCGTGTCGATGCTTCTGCCATATCGGCGGACAAGGTAGCGTTTGAGCGCCGCGGCCCTTCCTTGCGAGAGCCGGTCGTTGAAGGCATAGGCTCCCTCCGGAGACGATGCCGCCGTCAGCGTGATGGTATCGACCCAAAATTCCTGCTGTTCGACGATCTGCCGCATCAGGCCGGTGATCTTGTCCAGCTGCCGCCGATTATCGCCCAGCGTATCGACCACACGGGTATCGCCCACGAAGAACTGAATGTAGTTGCGATCTTCGACGGTCACGAACTTGTCGACGACCTTGATGCGATACCTCGGTATGGTATCTACGAAGGAGAGCATCGAGGATACGATGTAGCTCAACGTATCGGATGGCGGCAGACGATAGGCGCTGTCGTCCACGGCCAAGACCTGTCCCTGAAGCGTTACAAGCATCTTCTTCGAGGTCTCATCGGTCTTCACCTCCTGCGAGTAATAGTACGTGACGGTACTCCGACCTTCAACCAGTGAGTCGAGCCGGACGTCTTCGGGATAGGGAAATTTCACGAAGCGGTTGAAGGCCGCCTCGCGCCCCACGGTGTCGGGATGAAATCGTTCGACATAGGTTTCGTACTGCCAGTAGTCGCGCTCTTGCAGCAGCGAGAAGCGGCCGCCGCGGATCACCAGATCTTCGAGCGCCACGGATTCGTCGGGTTTGTGAAGTATCGGTGTGATTACGACGCTGCGGCTCTTGCCCAACAACTGCTTGGGCAGCGTCACGATGAAATCCAGCACGACGCGCCCGTTGCGTTCGGGAATAGACCGCATCTTCGCCACGACCGTCACCTGCTCGATCTGAAGGGCCATGACACGCTCACCGTCGGCAAGCGTATCCACGGGTGCAAGAAAGAATGTATTGCTGTCACGCTGGAGTTTTACGACCTGCGGGCGGTAGTCCTGCTGCCGCTCTTGCCGCTCGGCGCGGGTAAGCTGCGAGAGCGAGGCAGTCATCTGCTGCCGCTGAAGCCGTCCGGCTACCGAGCAGCCGAACAGGCTTCCGAGCGCTGCCGACAGCAGACCTATCTGCAATATCTTATTGCATATCTTCATGGCTAAAAGATATAAGAGAATGAGACTTCCAGTTTTGTCGGCGCCAGCGTCCAGCGTCGGTAACGGTAGATGTATTCATCCTCCCAGTCAGAGACGGTCGGGTCGTGGCGTGTGTCTTCGGTATGGAACAGCCCTATGCCGGCTTCGAGGGCGATATTCCATCGTTTCGAGAGCATCCACGCATATCCGTAGCTGACACCAAGACCGTAGGCATTGCCCTTATAGCGTTTTGTGCGGCTTCCGAGGTCGTAGCCGACATAGGTAAGGTGCTGTCCGAGAAAATGCCCGACGAAGGATTCGTAGAACCAGTAGCGGCCGCCGAGCTGCAAGGCATGGAAGTTCATCGAGAGGGATGCGGTTTTCACCGGGTTCCAGTAGCCGGACAGCTCCAGCGACCAGTTGTCCGTCAGGGCCGCTTCGGCCCCGACGTTCAGCGTCGCGCTGCATGCCGCAAGGGCGTTGGCCCTCACGGCGAAGATCTGCGCCGCAGCCCTGCGGGGCAGACCCCACAAGGCCGCCGACAGCAGCAGGAACAGTATGATTCGTTGTTTGTTCATTGTTGAAAGTTAATTCGGTTTTATTCCCGGATGCAGCGCACCGGATTGGCAGCATAGCGGTAAAAATCCGTCGTATTGACGAACGGCGGGTAGTTGCTCGTATCGAATAGGATCGAGGTGCAGGCTACGTCATGGAACACGCCGGTCGAGTCTCCCCAATGAAGATAATACGGAGCGTTCGTGTAGAGCCTTCCGAGCGACCCGTTGCGGTCGTAACGTCCTTCGTAGAATGTTCCGCCCAAGGGTATTTTCGCCGTCTGCGTGCTGTTACAGCGGATTGTAACGTAATAAGGTGCCGATACGCCTATCCGCTCTATTCCCGCAAAATCCTCGGCACCGGGCACTTTCCATCCCGGAGGGCATGGATCGTAAATGGATTTATGGCTGGTGCGGCTGATATTGTTCTTCCCGGTCGTGACGTTGCCCCAGAGGTTCGGGTGGTGGTCGTAGAGCCAGTCGGCGACCGACGTCCACTCTTCCCAATCCTCGTAAAATACACCGTCCATATAGGTCGTTGGATGCGCTGTGGCCCATTCGAGGGTCATCACGTCGTAAGGCGATTCGGTTCCGGAGGTTCGGGGATTGCTTTCAGCATACTCGAATCCCGGAGCATAGACGGTCGGAGCCTGCGTGTAGGCGTCCGTGGCCAGCGCCGGATACGGGAACGGATCTTTGCGGCCCCACTGGTAATAGAGTCCTTTGGCAGCGGCCTGCGTGCAGTCCGTAGCCAGGGCCCCGAGGTTGCGATCCATAAAGACGGCTCCCGAAGCATAGGTCTGGGCCGTGGCCTCGATCTCGTAATCCACCGACCAGATATGCCACGACCATATGCATACCCCGCGGCTGTCGAGAAGTCCGATTACGGCATTGCCATAGGTCATGCCGGTTCGGAAGACGATACGTCCGTCGCCGGTCAGTTTCGCGCTTTCAACGATCGCGCCTCGGATCGTGCCCGTTTCCCAAAGCACCCGTGCTTCCGCACCCCGCAGGGGCTCCGGGCGGATGTTCGTCGTCGCACGGCCGTTGCCCATCGTCGTAGCGTCGAACGAATAGGAGGTATTCAATTCCGGCGCGATATAGCAGTTGGCCGTGCCCCCGTCGTCGAGCGGCCGGGTATTGACCGTGAATTTCGGGAAGATCGCGGCTTCGGGCGAGGTCGGAATGTAGGCATACGAAGCCGAGGTCGAAAGCCGTGTCTTGTAGTCGGCTGCCGAATACCATCCCTCGAAGCGGTATCCGGCTTCGGGTACGGCTGTCAGCGTGCATCCCTTTTCATGGCACAAGACGACCCGGTCGTGCGTCAGGAAAGACGGTTCAGCGTCATACAACGCTCCGGCGACGGTTACCGTACCGTTTCCGTTTTCAGCCGTCGCGGAGTGAATATATACGTCGAGACGGTTGGCGAAGCGGTGTCCGATGTCGAACGACTGTGCAAATCCCGCATCATCCTCGACCGTGACGGTATAGACCACCTGCGAATTGACTGTCGTATAGATTCCCGGAGCGTAGTTCACGCCGAAGATATTGGGGCCGAGCTGTTCCGGAAGCATAAGGTCGCGGCCTTCCCCTACGGGAGAGCCGTTCAGACAGAACGCTCCGGCGTTGCCTTGCGCGACACCGATACGTCCCCGAAGCGTCAGGGGTGCGGGACTCCCGTCGATCTCCACGGCAAGCATCTGAAACGGATTGTAGGTGCAATATCCGCCGACCGAGTTTTCTTCGTAGGTGTCATGCACATTGACGGCATAGCTGCTAATGCGGGTATCGACCTCGCTGTCGCCCAAGATCGAGATATTGAGCCTGTAATGCGTGTTGGCCCGGACATTGAAATCCGAGGTGTTGTTTCCTCCGAGGTAAATATAATAAGCTAATATTTTCGACCCGCGCACGGCGCGGATCAGCAGATACGAGGCATTCGCAGGGGCATTTTCCGGGTTCTTCTGCCGTTGGTCGGTAATGGCCGCCACCATGCCCTGCATATTGGGTAACAGATAGCAGTCGCCCGCAGCCTGCTGTCCGGAAAGTTCCACCTCCGGACAATCCGTATAGTCGTCGGGATCATCCGACGGTGCGGCCGCCATATCGAACACAGATACAGAACGCGGTACGGAAAGAAGCTGCACGGAACGCAGTTCGATGTCGGCAACGGCCGGAGCAACGGTAATGTTATAGGAGATTTTCGACACGCAGCGTTGTACTTCGACGGCAGGCAGCGTCAGCATCCCGTCTGCCGAGGGAATTATCGTTATATCGCCCTCATAGGCCATAGGCAATACATCGTACTTGTCGGCGTGTGTAACGGTAAAATCCTCCCACAGCAGATTGTCGCCCAGATCGCGGCCCAGATTGGCGGCAATGCAGATCCGGTAGTTGCCCGGCAGGCATTCGAAACGCAGCGTCGCAGAGGTCTGGTAACGGTGCAGGACAACATTGCTGTTATCGTCGTAAAGGTAGAGGTTCAGGTCGCGGATGGCCGTTTCATCCGCAGTGCGGGTTACGGAGGACATCCTTTCGGGCCGTACCGTCAGGCTGACAAAGACACCGCGGGGATTTGTACATTCTGTCCTGTCCTCGGCGATGCAGCCCCACAGCAACAGGATGGCAGCGAGTATCAACAGATATTTTTTCATAGTCGGAAAAATCTGAAAAAGGGATTGAAAAAAGCTCCCGCCCGCGAGGAACGGGAGCTGCCAAAACAAGAGGGCTATGCCCCCAGTTCGACCTTCTGCGTTACGGGCGTCTCCCAGTCGGCGACGGTGACCGATACGGCGCACTCCTGACCTACAAGGCCCGTGATATTGGCCGCGACACGGTAGTAGCCGTTTCTGAGAATCTCGCCCGCGGCCTTACCCGTCAACTCGACCGAATAGGTCACCTCCGAGCGGTCGTCCGTAGTCGAGGTGCTGCCGTCCGAATCGTATGTGGCGTTAATTTCCAGCAGAACGCGGCTGCCCGCGGGCAAAGCTCCATTCTCGAAACAGTAGAACAGCGCATTGCATTTTCCCGAAGCCGTGGCGGGAGTCTGCGTGTGGCTGAAGGTCATGGCACCGGGCGTCGGAGTTCCGGCCACGACGAGCGACTGTGAGGCGGCTTTGGAGAGTTTTACCGAGTTGATGGTAAGCGTTCCTGCATATTTGTCGGCGAACGACGGGTCGATGGTCGTCTGAAGGGCTACTTTAGCGACAGTGCGTTTGAGCGTGATGCCGACATTGGTCGTGGAGTTCACGGCCCCGACGGTCTGCGATTTCATGCCCGACATCACGAAGCCGCCCGAACGTTTGGCTGCGGTGGACACCTCGGCAAAGGTGCCGTTATAGTCGGCGGCCGACTTCTCCACAAGGGCCGTAAGGGCTGCGCGGGTCTTGGCCGACGAGGCGTCGTAGTTCGCTATGGCATAGAATGAGCAGGGGGTGCTGGCAAGAGATTTAGGTAGGGAGAATGTCGCCGATTTCGCGGCCAGCTCGCTGGATGTTAAATCCCGGCGAATAACGAAGTTGTCGGCATTATCGAAGACGAAAATCGACAGTGACGACAACGAAGACTCTCATGCCTCGGCCGAGGCTGTCGAATCGAAGAAGGAGCGGGTGTCGGCGGCATCATCGGTAAGCGTAAGTGCGATACGTGCCCCATCGGTGAAAGAATTGGGGGAAGGTACGACTTCGGTCTCCTTGTTGCAGGAAACGAATGCGGCAGCGAAGACTGCAACGGCTAAAAGGATGTTTTTCATGTTATTTGGATTTTGAATGCAGCGATGCACTATGCGTCGCTTTCTGCTGCAAATGTATAATACAAAATCACTGAAAAGTACACTTTTCCGGATGCCTCTCGGGAAAAATCAAAAAGTTTTTTGTAAAGTATGAAAATATAATCAACTGAAAAATAACCTGTTGAAATTTTGCAAACGGAGAAAAACTTTCTGATTTTCTCGTCCTTGACAGGTCTCCGCTCTCTCTATCGCAGGTGTCTTTCGACGACTTGCTCATAGGCTTTTTTCAATTTATCCAGAAAAGGTGTGACCGCCGTGCTGCGGTCAAGCATCCTGGTTTTCTTGACATAGACATCGTTGATCGTGATATGGAATGTAGAAGACAAGGCACGGACGATCTCGATGAAACGCGCCTTGCGGTTGCCGTACATGATAATCCCGTTTTTATGAAGGGCAACGGCAAGCTCCAGCAGCTCTTGCTGCGTCCCTGTCCACAGCAACTCGCCGTCCTGATAGGATAAAGGGAACGAATAGTCTTGGTTCGAGCTATATTTCGTACTATTGCTGACGATATTGATTTCGCAATCCAGAATATACATGATTTTATAGATGAACGTCGTCCTTAAAACATTGTTCGAATATCGATTAAACGATGGATGGGACAATACGTCGAATTCAACCCGGCTGTAATACAGTATTCTCAAAATATCATCCCGGTTATCGAAATTAGCAACCATCTCGGTCATCGTCTCGATAAACTCTTCGTATGCATGGGCTAATTCCGACGGATTCGATTCATTTTGAGTTAGCAACGCGTATATACGGGTATGAATAAGCGTTTTCATAAGACAGGATTCCGTATCTATAGGGTCACATTGCAATATTCTTAATCATATGCGATTAAAATATTTTTTAGATACAGACATAATAGAGATTGTCACTTACCTATGTCATCAATGCATATGACCGTTACTAATGACGAAATAATAGACCGAAAAATGATAAAAGCAGTATGAATAACTTTGAATTTACTCTTTAGTAATCGAGTGTTTAAATCGCGCTATCGTTACATCCTTTGCAAAATCCATTTATTTTCCATTTAACTTAAAGAAAAACCCGTACACCGCCTTTCGGTCGATGCACGGGCCAGATGACGTCGCCTAACGTCTATCCTATACGGATTTACATCGAGTGAGTGCTACTGAATATCTGCATAAGTAATCGTGTATCCCGCAGGGTTGAATGTCCAATCCTGAGAATACTCCGTACCGGTATAAGTTACAGTTGCGCCAAATGCACCTTCTGCGATCTTCTGGAATACAGGCAGCGGATTGACATTCGATGCCTTACGGACGTTAAACATCATAATACCGCCGTAGTTGCCGCTGGCAGCCTGCGAGGAGCGGGTCTTGATCTGATTCAGGAAAATTGCATTGTACGATTGTCCCATCTGGATAGCCTGCGGGCACCAGCGATCGTTCGTTACGCCGGCGAATGCGCTGGAAGTCTGGAAAACATTCGGGCCAAACGATCCGTGATCGGCCAAATCGATCTCCGCGCCTGCCGCTGCGGAAATGTTAGACACATAATTCCACTGGAACATCTGGATGATTTTGCGTTCGCCGGGGAATTCAGCATTGAATTTTTCACGCAGTTTGAGAACGAGTTTGCTGGCCGAAGTGGGATCAATAGGAGTCGAATAGTCGGCATATTCATCGTCGAATCCGATTCCGTCCAGGCCGTATTCCTTCACGATGTAGGTGAGAATAGCGGCGAACTTCTCGATCTGATCATCCGTCAGGTTCGAGATGCCGATCCCTTTGTGGTCGCCCAGAACGTTCAGAATCACCTTGATTCCGGCATTCTGCAACGGCTCGATATAGGTCGCCTTCGCAGCCATCACCGGAGCCAGCTTGTCGTTGAAGAAAATGCAGGGATCACCATTCGCGTCTTTCTGGATATTCGAAGCGAAAAGCTGTACGAGATCGATGAATTTCTTGCCGTTCATCTCGTACGACAACGCGTTGAGCGGATTGGTGTCGTTGATCTCGTAATACACCTCGATCAGCGGTGTTTTGTCGCCGTAGGCCCGCGTTACCTGAGCCGTTTCTTCCGGTTGTGCCTGCATGTCGGGATTTTCCACGTCTTTGTTGCAGGATGTAAACATTGCACCCGCGGAAAGGAGCAGAGTCGTAATAAATAAAGTCTTTTTCATAGTTAATAATTTTAAAATGGTGATTGTAATTTGTGATTGCACGATGCAAATCCGTATTTTATCGTTTTTACCAGTCTTTCGCCAACTCTCCGTAGTGTAAACCTCCCTGATCGTTATTTACGAGGACATTATACATATACGTTCCATCCATAGCTTCATCGCCGAATATGGCCCATAACATACCCGGAACCATGCCCCAAGACATTTCATACTCATTTTGTTGATTGGAGATAAGGTCGGCCCATACGATCGTATTGTTCGGCGCATAGCCCATCATATCCCAGATGGCCACATTCATAAAACCTTGTGCCGTCATCAGGAAATCGCTTGCCGCCGGATACCACGGCACAGCGAAGTATCCGAAATTTTCGGGTGAAAGTCCGGCGATCGGCCGGCGCGGATGGTTCGTCGTCGGGAGCATCATGCCCAAATCGGCCGCATCGTCCGGTGTGAGGTCGATTACTTCCCACGGATCGAGCAACTGGATATCCTCGCTCTCCGACATATATCCCGACCATGCATAATCGAGGTACTGTCCGACCTCGATGCCGCCCGTCGCCTCGGTGTCCCCGAAATATTCGGTCGGCTCTTCGTAATCGGCCAGCGTCAGCAGTTTGTCGGGCATGGCTTCGCGCATGGCCTTTATCAGCTTGGGATAGGAAGTCGTGTTCATCTCCGGCATTCCTTCCACCTGACCGTAACCGGCATTGCGGTCGAAGAAATTCACGCCATCCAGATCATACAACTCCAGACAGGCTTTCACCTGCGCCGTGAAGTCGGCGATCTGGCTGTCGGTCAGGTTGCAGAATCCGAGTCCCGAGCCATTTCCCTCCAGCGAAAGACAGACCTTGCGCCCCTTGTCCTGCAACGGACGGATATACTTGTCCGCATGTTCCAGCACATAGCGTATGTCAGAGTTAAGCACCAACAAGGCACGCTCCGTATCGGCCTCGTAACCTATCTGCACGATGCGCAGATTGACGATATTGCCGTAAGTCCGCTCCCAGAGCGTATTGAACGGCGGCATGGCTTCGGTTTTCTGCAATATCCAAATGTCGGCCAACAGCGGCTGGTATTCGGTCGTGTTCAGATAGAATACGTTCAGGTATTCCGTATCCAGTTCGTAGTTGCCTATATCAATCCCGCGGACTTTCACGCCGTAATAGACCGCCTTGCCTCCGTCCGTAAGAGCCGCATCATTCGATGAGATCGCAATCGGTAATAAGTACGTTCCGGCAGCCAGTCCGTCCGACTTGAACGATACCTGAATTTTGTCGGAGATACGCTCTCCCGCCGCTACGGCAATCGTACCGTTACCGGCAATGGTAACATTCCCTGCCGGGAACGGGAGTAAATCCGTACCGTACTCCTCGTTACAGGCTTCGACCAGCGATTCGTCCACGGCAGCCGTGATAGTCATCGCTCTCTCTGCCGGGCGGGTCAGCCGGCAGTAAATTCGATCTTCTGTTACTGTTGTTCCCTCCGACAGATTGACAACGGCAAATTCAGTCGGGGATTTGATGCTGCGGATTTTGACATAGGTATTCTCCAACAAATCTTTGTCGGGAAGTTCTCCGCGCTGCGATTTCACGGGATCGGTCTCGCAGGCCGTAAGGCCCGCGATGACCGCCGCGAAAAGAAGCGTCACTACTCCCTTCTTTACATTATTTATCCTTGTTTTCATAGTTTACTCCTCCGTTTCGTTAATTTTCGGAATCTCCACACCGTCGGGCCATACCAGATCGTACTCGGCCTCTCCGTCGTTATGGTAGCGCGAATAGTCCTTGATCGTATTGCCGGCTCCCTCGTTGAACTTCCAATAACCGACGAGCGTCGGGTCGCTTTCGGGATCGGCGATTTCGTACATGTTCTCCCGGATCTGCTCTTGCGTGCGGGCTACCGACCAGACACGGGCCTCGGCGATTTTGCCGTTCAGCGGGCGGTAGGCGTCGTAGGAATAGCTGATGAAGAACTGGCGGGCATCGGCCCAACCGCCGTATTTTTCTTCGTTCTCCGGCGTCGGATTATTGAGGTAACGATCGTAGAAAGCACGCATGGCCAGATTGATGCGCGTGTCGTCGCTCATCGACGCAAGCCCCATATCCTTGCCCTCGCTCTGCAACTCGCCATCGACGAAAATCCGTACCGTGCGCGTCGCCTGGTCATAAGTGCATGCGATATGGTACCATACGCCTTCGTTCAGGATCTTGCCGGCATCACGCCCCGGGAACTTACCGAAGGCCGAACCGCTGCCCGAACCGTCGAACTGCAGCTGCTGGCGCTCGAAATTCGTGTCGCCGATACGCAGAAGTAGGTAGTCCTCGACACCCATGATGGTGGAGATGCTGACGGGGTTGGCGACACCGGCCGAGTTCAGAGCCGAGG
>OLXB01000889.1_pt1 | contig 11939 bp, 6 predicted proteins | sample 1673681 | NCBI WGS metagenome assembly OLXB01 (sample SAMEA103958121, study PRJEB25191) | human gut metagenome
TAGTTATTGCAAGAGCAAAATACAAGAAGAAATGATTAATGTTTTTCCCAGAAGTCCAGATATTGGCGGGCCACCTTCACATGATCGTGATACTTGGCTACATATTCAATACTTTGCGCCGATAATTCCGGAATACGCTCTTTATGAAGCACTATATCTTCCGTATACGTATTTCCTCCATCTGTAAAAATCACACATACATTATCAGAGAATCGTTCTCCAAACAAATCAGGTAGCCCATTCGCATTATAGATCCGACATAATTGCCTATAAGCATCATTAGCCGCCAACGACAATTCTTCTTCGGTATTATAATAATTACCTTCTGTTAAATTTGTCTCGGGATAAAGCTCTAACTGGTCACTACAAGAGACCATGACAGCCATTACGATTAACAAAATATACTTTTTCATCACATTATGAATTAAAATCCAACATTAACACCAAAAGAAAAAACTTTAGAAGATGGATATATATTTCCCATCACACCTCTTGCAGAAGCATCTGAGGCATCCCCTCTAAACGACTCAGGATCCCAAACATCAGTACCAGTTATCGTAAATAAGTTCAAGGCATTAAAATAAAATCTCACAAATTGCAAACTTGCTATTTTCGAAATATTTTTTGGAAGTGTATAACCAAAAGTTAAACTCTTCAACCTAATATAAGATGTCCGGTCAATCCACAAACTTGATCCTCTCTTTTCATATTCTCCTAAGTCTACAGACAATCTGTAATGCTCACCATCACCAGGATTTTCCTCCGAACGCCATCTATTTGTAACTTCTTTCAAAAAATTTCGACCTTCATGATACATCAACGAACGATGAGCATTATCATCATATATCGCAAAATCATGAGCACCCTGGAACAAAAAACTCAAATCAAAATCTTTATACTTAAAGTTATTTGTAAATCCCCAAATAAATTTCGGATTAGGATCTCCAATAAGAGTTCTATCACCTGCATCTAATACACCATTCTTATTTACATCTACGTATCGACCATCTCCAGGTCTTGCAGTTTTATAATGCGCTGGATCAGCATCGATCTCTTTTTGGCTCATATAAACACCATCATATTGGTATCCATAAAAATTGAACACAGAGTGACCAACCTCATTAATTTTTTGCATTCCACCAAAACTACTTGGAGTAAAGATCATAGAAGCACCACTTGGCCCTAATTCAAGAATCTTATTTTTATTTTTTGATATATTGAAATTCGTACTCCATGAAAAATCTTTATTGTCAATATTTTGAGTAGTTATATTAAATTCAATACCTTTATTCTCCAATTTACCGATATTTGTAAATATAGAAGAATAACCTGTTATAGCAGGAACTGGAACATTCAACAACAGTCCATCAGATGTCGAATAATAATAATCTAATCCTACTTGTATACGACTCTTCAACACTCCCCAGTCTAATCCCACATTTAACTGTTGTGTACGTTCCCATTTCAAATCAGGATTAGTTATATTGGATGGATAATATGAAGTTGTTAAATTATTTCCAAAAGCAATTTTAGATTGATTTAATTTCGCCACCCAAACATAATCTTGAAAATGGTCATTTCCTGTCAATCCATAACTAACTCGCAATTTTAACATATTAATCCAATCCATTTTTTTCATAAAATCCTCTTCCGTCACTAACCATCCTAAAGAAATAGAGGGAAAATTTCCCCATTTATTATTCGGAGCAAAACGAGAGGAGCCGTCACGACGGAAAGCTGCAGAAAGCATATATCGGCCTTTATAGTTATAGTTTACTCTTGCAAAATAAGACATCAATGTATTCTTTGTGATTACATCACTTGAAGACAAAACGGTCTTTCCCGCACTTAACGCATGCAATAAATCATTATCATAGTCCCTTCTTGACTGACTAGTCTTATAATAGTCATTTTTATTAAATTCAAATCCTAACAAGAATGAAAATTCATGATTACCCCAAGATTTATCATACGTCAATAGATCCTGAAATGTATAATTCCACTTTCTAGCTTGATCAACTGTCATTTGTCCTGGAGTATAATAAGCCTCTCCTAAGTCATGATCTTTTGCCTCATAATTATTATAATCATTCCTTTTTAAATAATAATTAAAAGAAGATTTAAACTTCAGTCCAGGTAATAAATTTAATGACACATAAGCACTTCCTATCGTATTTAGAATTTGCCGATTTGCATCATTATTTTTCATATAAAGAGGATGGCCCATATTCGGTCTAAAAAGGATTGTATTATATTTTTCGAAACCAGGGAGATATGAATTACAACCAAGAAGACCATTCTCCGCATATACAGGGAAAACAGAAGGATATTGGACTGCCCACTCTGCTGTTCTCCAATAGACCTCTTTTTGATCTCCATAATTAAGACTCATATTGCCACCCACATCCAAATATTTATTTATATGAGTATTCAATTTAAGACTTAATGAGTACTTTTTATAATCAGAGTCTAATAAAATTCCTGCTTGATTGACATATCCAGCCGATATCAAGTAATCTGACTTTTCCGATTTACCCGAAATATTAGCATCCAATTTATGCATTGGTGCCGCATCAAATACGACATCTTGCCAATCAATATCATATAAACTTTCAGGATGCTCAAATGCTTCAGGCCATGTATATTTATATGCACCACGCGCCTCTATTGTATTAGGTGCGTTAGGATCACCACCACTATCAACCCAACCATTTTGTGCGGCATCCATATAAGCCTCTGCGTACTCCCGACTATTCATGACATCAATTTTCTTTAACAATTTTTGAACACCAAACAAGTAATTAATATTTACTCGTGGTTTTTCTGTTTTTCCACTCTTGGTTGTAATCAAAACAACACCATTCGCACCACGAGATCCATAAATAGCCGCAGAAGAAGCATCTTTTAAAATTTCGATAGACTCAACATCAGCATTATTGATCAAATTCATATCATAATCAGGAACAGCAACTCCATCTATAACTACGAGAGGAGCACTACTTGCAGAAATAGAATTAACACCTCTAATCTGTATTGAAGATGAACTACCTGGTTCACCAGAGCCTCCTATCACCTGCACACCTGCAACTTTTCCATACAAAGACTGCCCCACTTCAACAGCAGGACGACCAACAACATCTTCATCCATCTTAACAGAACCAACAGAACCTGTTAAATGAGATTTCTTACTAACCCCATACCCCACTACTACGACCTCTTCCAAAGCCTGAGTATCTTCTTTTAAAGCAATAGTCAGATTTGATTTACCCTCAACTGGGACATCTTGCACATTAAAACCGATAAAGGAAACAACCAATACTGCATTTTTCCCAACACTAATAGAGAACCTTCCATCTATATCCGTAATCGTCCCATTCGCAGTTCCTTTTTCCACGATATTCGCACCAATAACAGGTAAACCGTTTTCATCGACAACCGTACCAGTCACGGTCTTTCCATCTTGTCCTTGACTAAGATTTTTCAAGGATAAGATCACATCCTTACCTACTACCTTATACCCGATACTCGAATCCTTAAACACATTCTCCAACACAGAAATGAGATCTTCATCCTCTATATCAACTGATATCACTCGACTGACATCAACCAGCTTACTATTATAAAAGAAGTGGAAATCAGTTTGACTTTCAATCAGTTCCAAAACTTTTTTTATAGATTGATCTGTCGCTTTAAAAGAAAGTGAGGTGCTTTGAGCATTTGTTGTCATAGCAAATGACATACTAATTGATAAACATACAAGAAATAAGGTCAACTTCATAATTCTTGATATTTTAGATACCAACCTGACAAACGTTGATTTATCTCCATCAAGTTGGAAATATAAATTATTCATCATATTTTTGTAATTGATTTAAGATTAAAAAATAAATTTCTTAGTCGGTTTAAAGACCTTCTATCAAATTGTTTCATATGGGAAGATGCTGGTAACATTTTCCCATATGTTTTTTAGATAGACCAAGTCTACATTCTTGTTCTTTTATTCCATAGGCCCATATTATTTAATTATTATACATTTTTCTTTATTTTCCTTTCCAAAGTATAACTCGAGTACGGTTAGTACCTTTGCTGTCATCTGTCTTCATATCTTCTATACGATAATCAATATTTGAAGATATTCTCAAATAGTCTAGTGTCTGAGATAGCAACCTATTATCTAAAATACCGGTTAAACAATAGCTTTTAATCTCCGCATCCTGAATCACAAATTCAACATTATAGTAATATGACAATTTTTTCAAAGCCTCAGGTAAAGGCGTATCCTTGAACATCAGTTTGCCATCCATCCATGCGGTTTCATACATCGTGTTTATTTTCATCACAGAAATTTCTTCTTTATCCAAGTTGCAAATCGCTTTTTCGGATGGTAGTAACGTCCTATGACTCACATTCCCTGATTTATTCTTCACCTCGAGATTTACGGAGCCCGTCACTAAAGTAGTCGAAATTATATTCTCATCCCCATAAGCTTGTATATTAAACTCCGTGCCTAAAACTCTAACCCTATGCTGATCTCCTGAAGTACTGACAATAAAAGGTTGTTTTTCGTTGTGAGTGACTTTAAAATAGGCTTCTCCTGATAAATATACTTTTCTTTCTTTTTGGTCATAAGACATCGGATAGGATAAAACACTACCCGAATTTAGATAAACAACAGTACCATCCGGTAAATTAAAGCGTGTACGGACTCCCGCATTTGCCTGAAGTGTTATAATTTGAGGATCTCCAAATTCAGAATCAACCTTTCTATGGGAAAATAAGGTTGATAGTCCAATGATAGCAATTATACAAGCCGCAGCGACAGAGAACCTCTTCAGCCAATATAAACGGGTCCGTTTTGCTAATCGTTGTTCCAGCTTTTCGTAGGCAATCAATGGATTTCGGCTAGCGATCCGTTCCATCGCATTGTTCGCATAATATATACGGGCGGTCTGTAATAAGATCCTCTTATTATTTTCATCCGCTTCCAGCCAAGCTTCAATATAAGATTTTTCCTCATTGGAAGCTGTGTCCTTTATATACCGTAAAAGCATCATACCTTCCGGCTCTTGGAAATTAATATGTCTATTTTCAGTTTTCATTCTTATCTGTTTCTATAACTAAGACAATCCTGAAAGAACACACCCTTAACTAAAAAGCAATTTTTTTCAACTTTCTCATTTTTAGTCCAAGGTAACCGCATCAATTTTTTTTACGGAAGACCGTTAGACTTTTACTACTTACTTTCCCATAGGATATATACTTTATCAGTAAAGTAAGTAGTACTTCATCGGTAAAGTAAGTATATCTTGCGATAAGGATGTCCTAAAAGTGATATTTCGATGCGGTTACCCTAATTTTAATCTTGAATATCCAAGATAAAATATATCTTTGCTTACAGAAAAGAAAGGATGAAGAAGGTGCTATGGATGATTCTACTTTAATTGAACAAATACAATTAGGAAGTAAAGACGCTTTTAAACAGATGTTTATCAAATTTTATTCGCCGCTATGCGAATATGCTTCCCAATATGTTTCTGATGAGGATGCCGAAGAACTTATTCAGGAGCTAATGTTATTTATATGGGAAAACCGAAATTCCTTATTTGTAGAGATATCCTTGAAATCCTATCTTTTTATGGCTGTTAAGCATCGTTGCCTCAATGCGATCAAAAGGCAATTGTATCATGAGCGAGTACATAGCCTGATTTATGATAAGATTAAAGATCAATTTGAGAATCCTGATACCTATTTCGTTAACGAGCTTACAGAGAATATCACGAAAGCGATCGAAGAATTGCCTGAGAATTACCGGGAGACATTTAAACTTAGCCGATTCGGAGAGCAATCTAATCCCCAAATCGCAGAGGCCTTGGGGGTTTCTATCAAAACCGTGGAATACCGGATTACACAATCCTTGAAAATATTGCGGGTTAAATTGAAGGACTATTTACCTTTTATAATGTTCTTGTTCTAAGAATACTCTCCATAAATCCAAAGGCCTGCACGATTGTTAATAATATCAAATCCATAAAAATTATATTAAACTATTTTGAGTGAACCTTGTCTATCTTTTCGTAATTGTAAACAATGTAATCCATATAGTTATGAAATCGGGAAAGTGCCTTTTGACGTTGTTGATGATCCTTTTTTCACCGATGGCTTTCGCACAGCAAAGCGGTGTTAATGTTACCGGATCTGTCGTTGAGCAAGGTAGTGATACCCCCATCGAGCAAGCAACGGTACGATTGCTGAACGTAAAAGACAGTGCCATGGTACGAGGTGTGGTGAGCGCCCATAATGGTAGTTTTACCTTGAAAAACGTAAAGAAAGGAAGTTATTTACTACACATCACATTCATCGGATACGATCCATTGTACCAACCCTTGCAAATCACCGGAAAGAAAAACCCCGTAAACGTAGGTAAACTTGAATTAAGCGACGGAGCGATCGAGTTGGGAGAAGCCGTAGTTATAGGTAAGGCACCCGAGGTTACCGTTCGCAACGACACTGTGGAATACAACGCGGATTCTTATAAAGTAACCGAAGGCTCCGTTTTGGAGGATTTATTGAAAAAGATGCCCGGTGTGGAGGTAGATAGCGAAGGCAAGATCACCGTCAATGGAAAAGAGGTGAAAAAGGTAATGGTGGACGGAAAGGAGTTCTTCTCCGATGACCCGAAAGTGGCCTCCAAGAATCTTCCAGCCAAGATGATCGATAAATTACAGGTACTTGATAAAAAAAGCGATATGGCCCAAATGACTGGCTTCGACGATGGAGAGGAAGAGACCGTCATCAACCTAACCGTGAAACCCGGCATGAAGCAAGGTTGGTTTGGCAACGCATATGGCGGATACGGAAGTAAAGATCGGTATGAAGGCAACGCCATGGTCAATCGTTTCGTGAATAATGACCAGATCACGTTCATGGGGGGAGCGAATAACACGAATAATATGGGCTTTTCCGATCTAGCCTCAACAATGTTCTCCGGTATGGGAGGCGGTGGAGGCCGACGAGGAGGTTTCGGAGCGGGTAGCGGTATCACCTCTTCCGGAAACGCAGGTTTGAATTTCAGCAAGGAATTCAAGCCGGATAAACTAACTCTTGGGGGAAATACTCGTTATTCCCATTCCGACAATGACGCTCGTAGCAAGAGCGACCGGCAGAATATTCTTCCCGGAGATAGTTCCTCCTACGATAATAGCGAGGCGATGAGCCGTACGAAGAGCGATAACTTTGGCGTAGACTTTCGCTTGGAATGGAAACCGGACACGATGACTCAACTTATCTTCCGCCCGAGTTTCAGCCTCAGCCATAGCATGAATGACAATTTCAGTGATGCTACCACCTTGGATAACGAACGGGATACGGTCAATACCAACAAATCCAACAATTACTCGGAAAGTAACGGGTACAACCTAAATGCCAGCATCGATTTCAGCCGTAAGCTGAATAACAAAGGGCGTGTGTTCAGCGCCACCCTTTCCGGAGGCAATAGCGATTCGTACAGTGACGGCATGAACCGTTCCGACATCGTTTATTTCAACCAGACTGATGCCTTGAAGAATAGCATTATCGACCAGCGCTCACGTTACGACAACAAAGGTTTCAATTACCGGGCCTACGTATCGTGGGTAGAACCGATCGGGCATAATAATTTCATCCAAGCCACTTATAGCATCAGCCAACGGAAACAAGAAGCCTTGAAGAATGTTTACAACCAAGACGCTGATGGTATATATAATGTATTAGATTCCGCCTACAGCCAAAGCTATCGCAATAACTTTATCAGCCAGCGGGCCAGCTTGAGCTTCAAGTCTCAACGGGCAAAGTTCAACTACACGATCGGCTTGAATCTGGACCCATCCTATTCCAGCAGCGAGAATTTCGTTGGCGACACGACCTTATCCAAGATAACCCGTAAGGTGGTCAACCTCTCCCCGATGGCTCAATTCAACTATATGTTCGATAAGCGTACGAATCTTCGTATCATGTATAATGGCCGTACCAGCCAACCGAGCATGACTCAATTACAACCGGTAGCGGATATCTCGGACCCGACGAATATCACGATCGGTAACCCGGATTTGAATCCCCGCTATACGAACAACGTATTTATTCGTTTCCAACAGTTCACGCCGGAGAAACAACGGGCCTTCATGATCATGGCAAACGGTAGTTATATCATCAACGATATCGTAAGTTATACCTCTTATAACCAAGAGACAGGTGTAAAGACCACCACTTACAAAAACGTAAATGGCAACTATAGTGGCAACGTCCGTATGATGTTGAATACCCCCTTGAAGAATAAGAAATTCTCCATCAACTCCATGACAATGGCCTCGTTCGCTAATAGCAACGGATATATCAACGAGGAGAAGAATACGAACCGGAATCTCATATTGTCCGAACGTGGTGGTATCGACTTCCGCTCCTCTTATCTGGATCTGGGCGTAAACGGGAATATTCGTTACAATGCCACCAGCAACTCTCTGCAAAAGGAAAATAACCAAAACACCTTCAATTACGGAGCCGGCGGTTACACGACAATCTATCTGCCCCTCAATTTCAAGATAGAGAGTGACGTGAACTGGTCTACCAACTCTGGCTACGGGGACGGATTCAAACAGAACGAAGTCCTATGGAATGCCTCAGCCTCCAAGTCTTTCTTAAAGAATAACCAAGGGACGCTCCGTTTCAAGATCTACGACATCCTGCAACAACGAAGCAATATCTCCCGTTCCGTTACCGCTAGCTATATACAAGACTCAGAATATAACACGCTAGGCAGTTATTTCATGGTACACTTCATCTATCGGTTCAGCATCTTCAAAGGCGGAGCCACTACCAGCGACGTGAAAACGCCGGGTAGAGGCGGACGGGGAAGAGGTCCGATGGGCGCTCCTCCGGGACATCGATTTTAATCCCCTAAGTGGAGACTTTATAAAGTCCGTACGCAACAAAAAACGCACCGGACTTGTTTTTACTTAGGATAATATATAAAAAACTTAGGATAAAATAACGCTAACTAGCGCATTAACAGCGGAGTTTCAATGCTTAGCTAGCATACATTCTCTATGCCCACAAAGTATTATTAACATTTTAAACGGATTATTTTTACCTTTTTTGTGTAAATATTAAACTAAAACATACGTTATTTGTTGCAATATTAAGAGAAAGATATTGATATGAGGAAGTCGACAATTTGGTTGCTTGCGGTAGTTATGGCTTTTGCCTTCGCCGGGTTATTATACCTACAGGTAAACTATGTGAGCATTATACTTAAGACACGCAGCGAACAGTTCAATGAGACTGTCAAAAGAAGCCTGCGCCAAGTATCTAAGAATCTGGAATTGGATGAGACCCGTAAATACCTTGAGGATGATATCAACCGGGATGAGACAAATTTCATGTATCAAAATGCCCCGGATGCCCAAAGCCTAGGACAAGTGATCAACCATGAGAAATACCAATTACAGATCAAGGATTCTAATGGAACCGTTCAACAAATAGAGATGCAAAGTTTTAGCGCCCATAAGTTCGAGCCGCTCTCTTCCTTGTCAAAACGGCAGTCTGCCAACAGCATCGTAAACACATCTAAAGATTTACAGAAGACACTAAAAAGACGTTACCAGTACCAAGGTGGACTGATAGAGGAGGTGATTTACAACATCTTATACACCGCGAATCTAAAGCCGATTGAGGAACGTATAGATTTTAAAAAGCTGAACAATTACTTAAAAACAGAATTTATTAACAACGGTTTGAACTTGCCGTTTGTGTTTTCTGTTATTAACAAAGATGGAAATGTAGTATACCAGAGCGGAGAATTCCAAAAGCAACCGATCGCCTCTGACGTGATCACCCAAGTGCTTTTCCCGAACGATCCCCCATCGAAACTAAACTACCTGAGAGTTTATTTTCCGACGAAAGGGGATTATATCTCAAGCTCTATTACTTTCATCGTTCCATCGGTTATATTCTCATTGATCCTGTTGATAACCTTCGTCTTCACGATTTACATCGTATTCCGTCAGAAGAAGTTATCCGAGATGAAAAACGACTTTATCAACAACATGACGCACGAGTTGAAGACACCGGTATCCACGATCTCGCTCGCCGCCCAGATGTTGAAGGATTCGGATATAACGAAGAGTCCGGACGTATTCAAGCATATATCCGGCGTAATCAACGACGAGACGAAGCGATTGAGCTTCTTGGTCGAGAAAGTGCTACAGATGTCTTTGTTCGAACGACAGAAAGCAGCGCTTAAATTGAAAGAAATTGACGCGAATGATTTGGTAGCGAACGTGGCTAACACCTTCGTTTTAAAGGTCGAGAAGTACGGCGGTACAATGGATATAGACCTGCAAGCTACAGAATCGGATATATATGTGGATGAAATGCATATCACCAATGTATTGTTCAACTTGATGGACAATGCGGTTAAATACCGCCGCCCGGAAGTTCCGCTTACATTGATGGCACGCACTTGGAACGAGAACGGAAAGCTGTTGATCTCCGTGGAAGATAATGGTATCGGTATCAAGAAAGAATATCTGAAAAAGGTATTCGACCGTTTCTTCCGCGTACCGACAGGCAACGTACATGACGTGAAAGGGTTCGGCCTCGGACTCGCTTACGTACGTAAAATTATTGAGGACCACAAAGGTACGATCCGTGCTGAAAGTGGTGCCGGAAACATTGGAACAAAATTTATTATTACTTTACCTCTTATAAAAAGTTAGTTATGGAAGAAAAACTAAAGATCTTCTTTTGTGAAGACGATGAGAATTTAGGAATGCTTTTAAGAGAATACTTACAAGCTAAAGGGTATGTAACGGACCTATTCTCTGACGGAGAAGCCGGATACAAAGGTTTTACCAAAGGTAAATACGATCTTTGTGTGTTGGATGTCATGATGCCAAAGAAAGATGGTTTCACCTTGGCACAAGAAATTCGCTCTATCAATCCTGATATCCCTATTATCTTCCTTACAGCCAAGACTATGAAGGAAGACATCTTGGAAGGATTCAAGATCGGTGCGGATGACTACTTGACAAAACCGTTTAGCATGGAAGAGCTATTGCTTCGTATCGAGGCTATCCTTCGCCGTGTGAAAGGTAAGAAGATGAAAGATATTCCTTTCTACAAGTTAGGAAACTTCTTGTTCGATACCCAAAAACAAACGTTGGCTATCGGCGACAAGGTTACGAAACTTACTACGAAGGAATGCGAATTATTAAGCTTGTTGTGCGCCCATGCAAATGAGATCCTTGAGCGTAACTACGCCTTGAAAACAATCTGGGTAGACGATAACTATTTCAACGCTCGTAGCATGGACGTTTATATCACGAAATTACGTAAATTGTTGAAAGACGATCCGGGTATCGAGATCATCAACATCCACGGCAAGGGCTACAAGCTCATCACACCTGACGGGGAGGAACAAGCCCGTGAGGAAGGCATACAAGTGCTTTAATTCACTTGAACAATAACGACAGAAAAGGCTGGCTAAATGTAAGCCAGCCTTTTTTATACTTTCTTTCTTTTCCAGACTAAGAAGATCCCGAAAACGATCAATGTAACTAGTAGCCCCAAAAGTTGAGAAAAACCGGAGGAAAGACCAAACCCTTCCGGAGCTACAAAAATATAGGTAGAACATACCGCCGTCATGAATAAGGCGGGAATCAAGGTTATCACATATAATTTCTTTGCTTGTACCAAATATACGGTTAAGGCCCATAGGGTAAATACTGCCAACGTCTGGTTACTCCATGCGAAATAACGCCAGATCATATCGAAGCCATCCTTATCTTTTTGACTATATAATAAGATTCCTATCGCAACGATAAACATGGGAATACAGATCATCAGACGTTTGACCACCGTTTTTTGCTCCATTTGCAGGAAAGCATATTTTAGGTCCACATCTTGGT
>OLXB01000893.1_pt1 | contig 11847 bp, 7 predicted proteins | sample 1673681 | NCBI WGS metagenome assembly OLXB01 (sample SAMEA103958121, study PRJEB25191) | human gut metagenome
GGTAAACAAGGTAACAGGTATTGTAAGAGATGTAAATGGAGAAGCCATTATAGGTGCCAATATTAGAGCAAAAGGTCAATCAATAGGTACAATTACAGATATAAATGGGCGATTTGTTATCAATATTCCTGCAAATGCCATATTGCAAATAACATATATTGGTTATACATCACAGGAAGTAAATGTAAGCAATAAAAAAGAACTCACCATTACTTTGTATGAAGATACAAAAACATTAGAAGAAGTAGTGGTAATTGGCTATGGTTCTATGCGTAAAAAAGATTTAACAGGTGCTGTAGTACAGATTAATCCTAATAAAGTTGCAGATACTCATCCAACTAATGTACAGGAGCTTCTTCGTGGAACAGCCGGTTTACAGATTGGTTACGATACTTCTGCTAAAGGAGGTGGCTCAATTCAATTACGAGGCCGGAACTCTGTGTACACAGACGGTGATCATAATGCCCCACTTATCGTTTTAGATGGTATGGTGTTTTATGGTGAATTGTCAGAAATTAATCCTAATGATATTAGTCAAATAGATGTTTTGAAAGACGCTTCGTCTACAGCTATTTATGGAGCTAAGGCAGCTTGTGGCGTCATCATTATTACTACCAAAAAAGGTAAAGTAGGCAAACCTGTTATTAATATTTCTACAAGTCTTGGCCTTGATACGAAAAGTGATTTTCGAAGTGTTTATGATGCAATGGGGTATATGAAGTTTCGAGAAGATTGGTATAAAACTACCACCCTTGGTTTTGATGAAAAAGGTAATTATTCTTACTATGCCATTGGAGATAAGGGGGTAGGATATTATGATAGCCCTGATAATCTTTTACAGTATGGTATGAATATTGATCAATGGAAAGCTCTTTCTACTAGTTCTGATGGAGAATCGCTTCAAAGTATATATGCTCGTCGTCTCGGCTTGGATGAATCATCTAATGTTTATAATAACTATCTTTTGGGTAAAACGGTAAATTGGGAGGATCAAGTATTTCGAACTGGGATCAGACAGGATTATAATGCAAATATCAGTGGCGCTAGCGATCGTATCAATTACTATATATCTTTCGGATACCTAAAAAATCAAGGTGTACTTTATGGAGATGATTATAAGTCATTTCGTTCCAATCTTAAAGTAAATGGAAAGGTTACTGATTGGCTGGAAATAGGAGCTAATATCAATTTTCAAGATCGTAGTGATGGAACACAGTCTATTAATCTTGAAACAGAACAGAATATGTTGTCAACTACTACTATGCTTCGTTTAAGTCCTTATGCATCATTGTATGATGAAGATGGTAGTTACATTCAATATCCGATGGATAGTGATATAAAACGCGGTTATAATTATTGGTTTAGTAATCAATATAATGATTTAGAGAAGGGCTATACTATATTTAATACAGTATTTAATTCTAGAATAAAATTGCCTTTTAATATTACCTATGATTTTAATATTGCACCTCGTTATCAGTTTTTTTATGATCGCTATTTTATGTCGGCTGATTATCCGGATAGCAATGTTAGAGATCGCGGTGTTAATCGTGGATGGGCGAAAAGATTTGATTGGTCCTTAAATAATACGATTACGTGGGATTATACTTTTAAAGATGTACATCATTTTATGGTGACTTTGGTACAAGAAGCTGAAGAACGACGCTATTGGTCAGATAATATTAAGGCTCGTAATATCCAGCCTTCTGATGCATTAGGTTTCCATAATACTCAAAATGCTACATTGGAAGATAGTAGTTTTGGAACTGATGATACCCATGAAACGGCCTGCGCTTTATTAGGACGTCTATTTTATTCTTATGATAATCGTTATCTATTTACAGGGTCTGTTCGTCGTGATGGCTATTCAGCATTTGGCTCTTCCAATCCTTATGCAACGTTTCCATCTTTTTCTGTAGCTTGGAATTTTTCCAATGAGAAGTTTGTGAACCTTCCGTGGCTGAATACAGGTAAGTTACGTTTTTCTTGGGGTAAGAATGGTAATCGTTCACTTGCAAATTCCTATTTGTCATTGGCTAATTTAGGTGCAGGATTAGGAGCCACAATGAATTACTTGAATCCTGATGGATCAGTAGCAACAGATATGAAGTATTTAATGATGGACCGTTTGGCTAATCCAGGTTTACAATGGGAGAAAACGGAATCATTTAATATTGGACTTGATTTCGCTGTGTTGGATAATCGTTTAAGTGGTAGTATAGACTATTATTTTAAAAAGACACATGATATGATTATGAGTCAACGTTTACCTAATTTCTCAGGTTTTAGTTCTATTTATACAAATCTAGGTGAAATTCAAAATACAGGTGTCGAGCTCTCTTTTAGTTCAGTAAATATTGATCGGCCAAATTTTCGTTGGACTTCAACTTTGAACTTTTCTTTTAATGCCAATAAAATAAATCATCTTTATTATGAATATGAAGATGTGATCGATAATACTGGTAATGTAATAGGTAAAAAAGAAATGGATGATAAAACTAATGGTTGGTTCATAGGTAAAGCTATTGATGAAATTTGGGATTTTAAAGTAGAGGGTATTTGGCAAGTAGATGAAGCCGAGAAGGCAAGTTTGGTGGGACAACGGCCAGGTGATCCTAAAGTAAGTAATATATATACGGCGGATGATATTATCAATGAAGATGGTACACGGACACCTGTTTATAATGATAGGGATAAGGTTTTTCAAGGTAAGAAAACTCCACCGATTTACTGGAACTTACGTAATAACTTTACTATTTGGAAGAATTTAGATATATATTTCTCTCTTTACTCTTATATGGGACATAAGAGTAAATCAGTCAATTATCTTAATCAGCTTAATCAAGCGTCTTCTGTTACTTATGCCTTTAATAATTTCAAAGGTGGATATTGGCTTCCTGAAAATCCAACAAACAAATATGCTCGGCTAGATGCGCTTGGACCATCGGGAGCTACTGCCCCAGCAAAAGTTTATAATCGTTCATTTATTCGTCTGGATAATATTTCCTTGGGATATACTTTACCACAGAAATGGACACGCAAGTTTTTAATTGATCGTATACGTGTTACTGCTTCTATTCGTAATATAGCTGTCTTTACTAATGATTGGGAGTATGGAGATCCAGAAACTGGTGGATTAGCTACTCGTACCTATAATTTTGGTCTGAATTTTACATTATAACATTTACAGATATGAAAAAACAGAATATACTTATTGCAAAAGGTATTGTTTATATAACAGCAGCTTTTACATTGTCAGGTTGCTCTGAGAATTTTTTGGCTCAAGATCCATTGTCATTTTACGAACCTACCACTACTTATACCACAGAGGCAGGACTTCAGGCAGCATTGGCTGTTTGTGATCGCCATCTCAAAATGATGATTGTTGATCCTAAAAATGGTAATAATACTCCATTAGCATCTGATTATTTCTTTTCTGAAATAGGACTTTATGGTAAGACAGATGCGGGGTCAGGTTTTCAGGATGATTTTGCAAATAAACTTACTCCAACTTCCAATATGGATACAGGTGGTGATACGAATAGATTAATGTATCTTTGGAATGAGGCTTTTAATGGTATTAAATATGCTAATACGGTTCTTTCTTATATTGATCAGGTAAAGGGGTTGAATGAAGTAATTCGTAATGAATATAAAGGCCGTGCTTATTTTCATCGTGCGATGAAATATTATAATTTAGTGTTTGAATTTGGAGATGTACCTTTGGTTACTAAAATCATCGATATGCCTAAACAAAATTACCGTTCAACGAAAAAAGAAGCAATTTTAGATATGTTGATTCATGATTTGAAATTTGCTGTTGAACATGTACCCTCACAACAGAGCATGTCTCTCTATGGTATGGTAAATAAAGAGGCTTGTATACATCTTCTTATCAAATGCTATTTAGCTGTAGGAGAATATAATAAAGCTGAGTTATTAGCAACAGATCTAATAAATAACTATGGGTTAAAATTAATGACGGAACCATTTGGTACAGATAATCCTGGTGGTGAGGCAAAGACTTGGGGAATAACTCGTAATGTTATTTGGGATCTTCATCGTGCTGAAAATATGATTGGAAGTTTGAATAAGGAATGTATTATGGGGATTCCTAATTTGTCTACTCAGTCATTTACTGAATATCTTACAATGCGTATTTTTGGTCCTTTTTGGAATGGTAATATAACTTGTCCTGATGGTGTTTCGGGTAAAGGGATTATTAACTATGCCCGTACAGATGCTAATTATGATGTAAATAATGATTGGAGTCGTGTTTTAGGACGTGGTATTGCTACTATGCGGTTGAGTTATTTTGCCCAACACACTTTATGGGAAGTTAATGGTAAGGAGGATACCCAAGACTTGCGTCATAATAGTAAAGTTGGTAATTGGGTGAATATGGAAAATATTAGGTATAATAATCCTGCTTCTTCTTGGTATGGTAAAGGATTAACTCTGTATGCACCTGAAGATGTAATGGACAGTAATGGAAATATATTGATAGCCAAAGGACAGTTACTTTGTAACGATACTATTCGTTCTTGGTTTGATTTTCCGCTTTATAAGATTTATTACCATGATGTATTTGCTGAAAGTAATTTAGCATCTACAGAGTTTCGTGGTGCTACTAAAGGTAGTAATGGGAATATGTATCTTTTCCGTTTGGCTGAGACTTATTTATTACGTGCTGAAGCCAAATTATATCAAAATCGTCCTAAAGAAGCTGCTGAGGATGTTAATATAGTACGTCGTCGTGCTAACTGTAGTGAATATTATACAACTGTTAATATAGGTGATATAGTCAATGAACGTGCCCGTGAACTTTTTCTTGAAGAATGGCGTAAAGTAGAATTAACGCGTATTTCTATGTGCTTGGCTAATGCTGGAATTCCTGATGAATGGGGAAATGTTTATAGTTCTGATTGGGATAAACAATCTGGTACGACATCAGATGGTGGTAGTTATTGGTATCAGCGTATAATCCATTATTCTTATTATAATCGTGGTTATACAATATCTTCAGGTAGTGCGAGTGCCATTAATTATACAATGGACAAGCGTAATGTATTTTGGCCTATTCCTAATGAGGCCATTACAGCCAATAATAAGGCTAAATTAGCACAGAATTACGGTTATGATGGTTATGATCCTTCTGTTGAAATGTGGGATAATTGGGAAGATGCTGTTGCTGATGAGAGTAAAATAAAATAATTCCCAAGAACAATATATTGGCTTAATTATAAGTAAATCTTTTTATTTTTAGTCTTTTTGTATTAATATTTTGTTTATGCTTATGGTGTTGTTTAAAGATAGATTTTTAATTTTAATTTGTTTTTTTCTTTTTTGTCTACCAAATATGGCACAGGAAGAATCAATAAATCAGGTGATAGAGCGTGGGCTGAATCGAGCAGAAAGCCAGTCTCTTATTTTGGCAAAAAAACTAGAAAACAGAGAAGGTGTTTTACCACGTACCTATGAGAATGACAGGTTGCAAACTGTATTTTATGACCATTGGGTATCTGGTTTTTTCCCTGGTATTCTATGGCTTCTTTATGAGAATAGTCAAAATATACAATTTCGAGAATATGCAGAACTTTACACAGCACGTGTAGAACCTGCGAAAAAGATGAAGAATACACATGATCTTGGTTTTATGCTTTATTGTAGTTTTGGACAAGGGTATCGTTTAACAAAGAATCCTCATTATCTCAATGTGATAAAAGAGGGTTCTGAGAATCTTTTGACGCGTTGGAATCCGAAATTAGGAGTTATCAAATCATGGGAAAGAAAACAGTGGCAATATCCAGTTATTATTGACAATATGATGAATTTGGAGATGCTTTGTTTTATGACTCGGGAGTTTTCTGATCGTACTTATGTAAAGATAGCAGAAACGCATGCTCAGACTACATTGAAAAATCATTTTCGTACTGATTATAGTACTTATCATGTTGTTTCTTATGATACAATAACTGGTATACCACATACAAAGAGGACTGCCCAAGGATATGCTGATTATAGTTCATGGGCTCGTGGACAAGCATGGGGGCTTTATGGTTATACTATGATGTATCGGGAAACTCTTAATCCTATTTACTTAGAGCAGGCTCGTAAAATTGGTAATTTTCTTGTTTCACATCCGCGTTTACCAGAAGATAAAGTACCTTATTGGGATTATGATGATCCCCAAATACCTAATGCAAAACGTGACGCATCAGCTGCTTCTATCATGGCATCAGCATTTATTGAATTAAGTCAACTTGATCCGAGTAATATGGCTTCAATATGGCTCGCTACAGCTGAAAAACAACTTCGTACACTTAGCTCACCTGAATATTTGGCAGAAGCGGGTACTATGGGAGGATTCATTATCAAGCATGGGGTTGGAGATTTACGGAGCAAGAATGAAGTAGATGTTCCTTTAAGTTATGGGGATTATTATTATATTGAAGCTCTGTTACGTCTTAAAAAGTTAATATCTAAACCTACAGGTCTAAATGAACGTCAGGTTTGGATAAAGCAAATGACGCGTATTGCATCTCCTGTTTTGGAGAACCTTGCAGCAGGCACATTAAAAAAAAATATGCCTTTTGAATCTTTATCTAATGATTCTTTACGTCGTAAAGTTTCTTATTTGGAGGCTGTTGGACGGACTATTTGTGGCATTGCTCCTTGGTTGGAATTAGGTCCTGATGATACTGAGGAGGGGAAGCTACGTGCATATTATATCGATTTGGTAGTAAAAGGGTTACGTAATGGTCTTGATCCAGAGTCTTCTGATTATTTAGTATTTGATAATCATCACTCACAACCACTTGTTGATGCAGCATTTCTTGCCGAAGGTGTTTTACGTGCTCCTACGCAGATTTGGAAACGACTTGACAGACAGACGCAGGAATGGTTAATAAAAGAATGGAAGGTATCTCGAAGTATAAAACCTTTTGAAAGTAATTGGTTGCTTTTTGCTTCTATTATTGAAGCTGCATTATTAGAGTTTACAGGTGAATATGATGTGAAACGTTTGAATGATGGTGTTTGTCGTTTCCGTGATGAATGGTATAAAGGTGATGCTTGGTATGGTGATGGAAAAGATTTTCATTTTGATTATTATAATAGTCTTGTTATTCATCCTATGTTAACAGGAGTTTTACGTATTATGAAAAAGCATGGATTATCGGGAGCAGAATTCCTTCCAATACAAGAGAAACGTCATTCTCGTTTTGCGGAAGAGATGGAACGTATGATTTCACCCGAAGGTAGTTATCCAGTGATAGGGCGTTCCATAACTTATAGATTTGGCTCTTTTCATGCACTTGCTGATGCTGCTTTTTTACATCTATTACCTAAAAGCCTCAATCCTGCACAAGTACGCTGTGGGTTGACTTCTATAATTCAACGCCAACTTAGTCAGGCTGATACATTTGATTCGGCTGGTTGGCTACGTATAGGATATACAGGTAGACAAATACAAATGTCTGAAGAATATATAAATACGGGTAGTCTCTATCTTTGTATGGCTGTATTTTTACCGTTGGGACTATCTCCGGATGATGCCTTTTGGACTAATCCACCAGTGGAATGGACTGCTCGGAAAGCATGGTGCGGTGCTAATGTTGGTGCAGATCACGCTATACGATAAAGTATTTTTTATGAAGGGCTGTATCTTGAATGGTGAGCCGATTGATAATTTAGTATACTGAAAATATGATAATGAATAGAAAAAATAAGTGTAGTAAGATTTCAAGATTCTTGTTACTGATTATATGTGGTATATGTATGTGTTTGGAATGCTGGCCTATGGTGAGAAATGAATCAATGGCTGCTTATCTTTTTGTTTATTTTATGAATAATTCTCCTGAAGGTGAACAATTGTATTTTGCAGTAAGTAGAGATGGATATAATTATATACCATTAAATGATGGTAAACGTATAGTTAATTTAGATGATATAGCACGTTGGAAATGTATTCGAGATCCACATATACTTCGTGGACATGATAGGAAAACTTTTTATATGGTTGCTACAGATATGAAATCCTCTGTAGGGTGGTCATCTAATGATGGAATAGTATTATGTAAATCTATAGATTTAATAAATTGGAGAATTACAGCGGTTGATTTCCCAACAGAATTTCCCCATCTTTATACACGTGACGATTTGAAACGTGTGTGGGCTCCCCAAACGATTTATGATGAAAAAGAGAAAAAATATATGGTATATTATTCATTACAAAATAAAGATGATTATCTCACAATCTATTATTCTTACGCCAATAGTGATTTTACAGTTCTCTCAGAACCTAAAAAAATGGTAGATTATGGTTCATCTATTATTGATGCGGACATAGTGAAACATGATAATCTTTATCATATGTTTCTTGCTGGGATAGTGACTGCACCTGATCTTAAAGGACCGTGGTCACCACTTGACAAAAACAAGAAATATCAGCAAACAGATAAAAAAGCAGAAGGACCTGGAGTTTTTCAGATAAATAATTCAACAGATTGGATATTGATGTATGATTGTTATATGGATGGTTATTATCAGTTTTGTCGTTCTTCTGACTTGGAACATTTTGAACTTATGGCCCAAACTAAAACAAATGGTCTTTTTACTCCTCGGCATGGAACGGTGATAGGGATTACGGAGGGGGAACTGTTACGTTTAATAGAGGCATTTCCGAGCAAAAAGATGTTTAACTATTTAAAATAGATTATTGTAATAAAAGAATAGAAAGTGGTGAGTGAGATATTTATTTATTCCAATTTTGAAGAGGCTGTCTCAAAATTTAAAAACAATAGAGATGGCCTCTATTGTTTTATTTTAAGATTTAAGTTTTTGGCTTCCTTCTTTAAATAGAAGGTGTTTGTTTTTCTTGAGGTTGCTAAAGACAGCCTCCACATTTTGTGGTCGCTGTCTTCTGTATTTAAGTTCTTGTGGCGAGAGAAGTTTCTTACGTTCCTTCTCCTTGATTTTTCTTAATTGGTGATTAACCTGTACAATCCTCTCTGATCTACTTCTGTGATACCGGTGTTTTAACGGGCATCCTTTGCATTTCTGTAAGCGACTGAATAAGTACATCTTCTACTCTTCATTTTCATTCCTTACTTTTGCTGCAAAAAATAATGTACTATGATACAACAACGTAAATATATGATGACAAAAGAAAAATTTATTTCCGTTCTTTTCCGTCAGCAGCAAAGTGGTTTATCCGTTCATGATTTTTGTGAGAATGAGGGTTATAGCCGTAGTAGATTTTATCTTTGGAAGCAGAAGTATGGTATTACGGAGCGGGAGTTATTAGCAGAAGCTTCTCGTTTAGGGGTTAAAGATAACTTCGTTCCCATACTAATCAATGGCGACGCGCCATCTCCCGGTATATCTCACGATGTTCCCCTGCCATCTCCCCAGCCTAGCGTCCCCTTTCCCTTGAAAGGAAAGGACAGCTCTGAAATATCCTTGGAATTACCCAACGGATTGAAGTTGAAGTTTAAAGGGTCTTCCGGCTGTGAAGCTGCCCTGAATCTGATCTCTAAAATATATAATGCCAATGTTCTGCCTAAATGACAGCATGAGATATTTCCTGTGCCCCGGTTATACGGACATGAGGAAAGGTATGTTCACTCTTTGCGGCCTTGTGCATGAGAGGATGGGAGGCGACATCAGAAGTGGGGAGGTATTCATTTTCTACAACCGTTTCCGGACCAAGATAAAATTGCTCCATGCCGAACCGGGCGGTCTGGTCCTTTATGAGAAACTGCTTGAAGAAGGCACCTTCAAGATACCCGCCTATAATCCTGCCACCCGTTCTTACCCCATGACCTGGAGTGACCTGGTCGTTATGGTGGAAGGCATCAATGAAGATGTCAGCAAAGGCAGGCAAAGACGGCTTTCCAATTTGAAAAAGCATTGGTAAAACAGTTGTAAACAAACAGCTTGAAGGCTTGTTTTTCTTGTTGTTTTTGACTATCTTTATATCATCAAAAAAAAGATATTGAATGGCAAAAGAAGATGCAACCGGACAAGCTGTGGAACCCTCAATGGAGCAGCTGCTGGATATCAACCGTAAACAGAGTGAGATCATCTCAGCCCAGGCAAGGACCATAGAAGAACTCCGGGGTACGATAGTTGAGTTGAACGCCTCCCTGGCATGGCTGAAGAGGAAGGTGTTCGGAAAGATGAGTGAGAAATGCAAGCCTGTCGATAACGGAGACCCGAAGCTCCCTTTTGACTATGGCGACCTGGAACAGATAGAGGCGGAAATCGAAGATGCCCGGAGCAGGGCGGCTGAACAGATTACCGTCCCCAAGTCCCGAGCCGCCAATAAAACGCCGCGCCGTAACCGGGTCGTCATGGATAACCTTCCGGTTGTAACAGTCGTCATCGAACCGGAGAATGTCGATTTAAGCAGATACGTCAAGATAGGCGAGGAACATACCAGGACCCTTGAGATGAAACCCGGCTACCTCTATGTGAAAGACACGGTACGTCCCACATACGCCCTGAAAAATGAAATGGAGGCCGTTGATAACGGAGAAAAGGCTGTAATAACCGCTCCCATGCCACTGATGCCCATATATAAAGGTATGCCAGGGGCTTCCATGCTCGCTGAGGTCCTTTTACAGAAATACGAATATCATGTCCCGTTCTACCGACAAGTGAAACAGCTGGAACATCTGGGTGTGAAACTGTCCAAAAACACATTGGACGGCTGGTTCAGACCGGTCTGCGAGCTTCTCAGGCCACTTTATCTGGAACTCAGGAAGAAAGTACTGGCCGCAGATTACTTCCAGGTTGACGAGACCACGCTTCCGGTTATAAACCACGACAGGCATAAAGCCGTAAAAGAATACATCTGGATAGTCCGAGCGGCTGTGCCGCGTCTGCCTTCTTCCATTACGACAACGGATCGCGTTCACAAAAAGTTGCGGTCAGGCTTTTGAAAAACTTCAAAGGATATCTCCAAAGTGACGGCCATCCCATTTATGACGCCTTTGAGGATGGGGAGGACGTATGTCTGTGTGGGTGTCTCGCGCATATCCGCAGACATATAGAGCTGTGCAAGGAAGAAAATCTGGAATATGCCATGCAGGGACTCAAATTTATCCAGGATATGTATAATGTGGAATACATGGCGGATAAACAGGAACTCCCGTATGAAGGACGTGCTGAATTACGCCAACGTCTATCCAAGCCGATGCTTGACAGCTTTGAACTCTGGCTTAAAAACACATACCCTAAAGTTCTAAAACGAAGTCTTATGGGAAAAGCCATAGCCTATGCCTACTCCCTGCTGCCAAGAATGAAACCGTATCTCCATGACGGAAGAATCTTCATTGACAACAACCGCTGTTAAAATGTCCTGAGGCCACTGGTCATATCAAGAAAGAACATGCTGTTCTGCGGAAACCACGAAGCGGCTGAGAATACGGCTATAATCTGTTCCTTGCTTGGCTCATGTAAGGAACGTGGTGTCAACCCCAGAGAGTGGCTGAATGATGTGATCAGTAAACTCCCCTATTATCTGGCTCCCAAATCAGACAGAGACCTGAAGGAACTGCTACCGGATGTATGGAGAAAATAATCAGGACAGTTCCGGGAAAATGCAGGAAAAAACGGGAAAAAGCGAGACTGACACTCAATGACAACCCTGAGATAAGTTGGTATATGGAAATTGAGATGCACTTACAATGGAGTGCATCCCACTGAAAAATTGAATGCACAAGATGTAGTTGAGCAGTCGCTTACCCCTTAAAAACAAGGAGCTGACGCATGTGTACAGCCCCTTATTTTTTGTATAGCCCGGCCTCCTCTGGCATATTGCCGTTGCTTCCATCTGTAACA
>OLXB01000896.1_pt1 | contig 11832 bp, 5 predicted proteins | sample 1673681 | NCBI WGS metagenome assembly OLXB01 (sample SAMEA103958121, study PRJEB25191) | human gut metagenome
TATTGCGGAAAACCAGATTCTCAATAATCTCTCCTGTCGGAGAATTCGGATCACCATGACCACCTACATTGATAGGATGAGCAATATCCGCCCAAAGAATGGAATTCTGTACAGTGATATTGTCCGAACCGCCCCACCAGTTCCAACGATGATTATATAAAGCAATGCAGTCATCACTATTACGCATAAATACATTGTCTATCAATACATCGTGACAGCACATCATGTCAATGCCATCACTCCAACCTTTGCAACTAAAAGATTTCAAATTTCTGATTGTCACCCCTACAGAACCTCCTCCGAATACCGTGTAATGATCCGGATTGATCACCGTTATGCCATCCACCACTACATTTTTAGAATCTGTTATTTCAATGCCACGAATAGGATGATCCAAGATACCTCTACCCACAATACGTACATTTTCGGCTTTATCCACCCATAGTTTTGCTTTCACAACTGCTCCCGGAGCCAAATAAACCGTCGTATTACTTGGTATCCTTATCTGATTGTTTGGCAAATCTTTAGGTCGATGCACTCCCGGCCCAAAATACATCACTCCTTTCTCTTCTTTCGAGTAAGTCTCCGTTTCCATCGGATTGGCAAACACATGAAGGTTATGCAACCTATCCCCATTAAACTCCACAGAAAGATATCGGGGTTTATCAAGCATAAATGTAATCACATTCTTATATTGTACATAGCGTATATCATTTACCTGCGGACGAATATCTACCTCATGAATCGTTCCATTATTCTTTTTTACCATTACCTCCACAGGACTGCCCATATCAAACTGTACCATCGAAGCATCTTGTACCCTATCCATATCCACCTGCACATTATATTCAAACAGGTCTTTCCATTCACCCCCCGGAACACGGACACGGACTGTATAATCATCATTATGAGGCATACCTGTTTTCAATCCTTCGGGATAAGTCACCAACTGAGCCTGTGCAACCGCACAACACACCATAAGACAAAAGGCTAATAACTTTTTCATTTTTATGCTTTTCTTTTTAAATACGTTTGATAAGCATTTTCCACTCAAAAATAAAAGCCTATTAACCATTTTCTCATCAACAATGATCTTATCTTCTAGAATTTATTCCGTTCCACCTCTTTTCCTTCCTGAAAGAATACCACTTCATACGATACGTTATCATCTGATAGTAACATATCCGAATCAAACATCAGACACTCAATCTCATAAGGTTGCAATGTTTTCAAAGCAATCCTTCTTTGGCTGGAACCGTTGCATATCACCTCAACTTCCGTCGGTTCCGATGCAGACAAACCAAAGTTCTGTATCTCTACCTTCAACCCACCTTTTTCTTTATCAAACAGAGGGCGACGGGCGGAGAGCAGAGCCGGCCGATAATTCACGTATGGCAAACGGGCATAACCATACAACATATTCCCTTTTTTATCTTTACCTATCATTTTAGGAGCAAATTCATCCGAAGTGATGCCACTGCCCTTCGCTTTAAAGACCACAATCAAATCTTTGCCCGAAACCTTGGTCTTCACAGGCTTGCAACCACGTCCAAAATTCACTTCGGTAAATGAACCGAATCGCAACGACTTTACATCCACATCTGTCTGCGGATTAAAACCTGATTCGGCAGCAATCTTTACCTCAATGGTACGAGTAGACGGAGTGATCTCTTCTTCATTCAAAACAGACAATAGCATTCCTTTATTCAGAGGAATACTTATATTTTTGGAACTATGTTTATCGTTAGGCAGATCGTTCCATTTAATGGTATCAATCACGGCAAAATTCATTTGGACAGCACGCCCCTTCTCATCCTGAAAAACTTTAGGGCGCTCATATTTAAACCAATGTTCCACCGCTCCATCCTTATGGAATGATACACCCGGCACGTATGCTTCCCCTTGTTCTGTCACCCAATGCACTCCGTCCTTGGAACGCTGATAGAAAGCAATTCTGCCCAACCAGTCATTCACGATCAAGTGATATTGCAACTCATCCCGCCATACCACGGGATCTTCGAATCTGCCTTCCACATCCGGATAAACTCGTTTGTCAGTCAACTGCATATAAGGTGAAAGTCCGTCTTTACTGATCCAGACACCTCCACCCCGACATACCATCAGGTAAGAATCATCCTGACGGCGGGCAAAAGTCAAATTGGAAAGCCCCTCTATAATTTTTCGGTCACGAGAATCAAAACTGAATTTACCATACGTCCACACCTTGCTGTCCACCCCGTCTGCTATATAGTAACCGTCAATCACATAGACCACGACACGGCCATCCTTTAACCGGAACGCTTCCGGATTATGTCCTTTTCCCACAGAATTTTGAATTTTAAAAGGTCCTTCCAACCGATCACTTACTGCATGGAAAACAGTAGAATTCGACCAAAACATGTGCCCTTTCGGAGAATCCTCGGGCCAGCCACACACAAACAAATGGTATTTACCATCCGTATCCTGCAATATATTTCCTCCCCAAAAAGAAACTCCGGGAAGTTCTATTCCATTATCCACATAACGATTCAGTACACTGTCCGTACCCCAAATCCCCTTAATCTGAATGCCGTCCGGCATAGGAAGGAAACGGTCCATAAAACGTGCGCCTTTTACTAAATGCTGCCATTCGGCAGGACGTTCACGCTCGGTTATCTGCGCATCTACTGAAGTTAAAAAGAAGCTTGCCGCTATTAAAAAGAAGAGTTTTTTCATTGTGTCATTCATTACACGTTAACAAATCGTTTATTTATGTGCTCAAAAATAAAAAGATTAAGCTGACATAAGTACCAGCCAGCTTAACAAAAAGCACGCAAACCTTTGCGTAAAATAAACTTCCACCAAATTCTTCGCCTTACCCGCTCATTCAATAACCACGCCTGATACTTTTACCGTGCCCTTCTCATAAACTACAGGAGTTACCTTTCCATTCACGACAACCGCTTTCGGACGTTTCTCGCTTCTGAATCCAGCATTCATCTTCGGTTGACCATCCATCCACAATTTCATCCGCCCGTTTTCCTCCTTTTGAATCACAAAAAGCTTAGCCAAAGAAGAAAAGAAAGAAACATCTCCTCGTCTTAAAGCGCTTCCATAACAAATAAAGCGCTCTTTTGAATCGGCCGGTTCCATACCAGCCTCATAAGTGACTGCAAACATATAAGCGTCCGTAAACCATCCGTCCGCTTCAATCCATGAATTGCTATGCATCAATCGCCCGTCGGCCAATTGATTGATATAGAGATCTGTTATTTTTCCCTTATAACGAATACGAAGTCCTATCCAATCTTTGCCTTCCCGTCTTTCCATATAAGGAAGATCTTTCTGGTCCGGCGTTTCTTTCAAGATGATGGCGGTCAGCCCTTTCACCCTATCCACTTTTGCCGGTAAATGAAATGAATAATACGTTTCTGTTCCTTTTAAATCCTCCGTTGGAGCTTCTACTTCTTCCCAATATAAATCTTCGGGGTAATCATGTACAAAATCGGATTTCGCCAACAAACGGGGATATAGCGGACGGACAACAACTGAAGAATTCCCATTTGTTATATTCAGATCAATTCCACGTTTTTCCGCCTCTCCTCCCGGATGCCAAAGCCATTCAAAATGTCCCACATCATGAGTTTTCAAATCATCAATCATATAAATCACATCATCTATCCACAGAAAATGACGGAAATTACGACTAAACTGGTCTGAATACGGGCCGGTTCCATTGGCCAATACATATTTTACATTATCCGCATCGAGCAAATAATGTAAATACCCTCTCAGCATTGAACCATGATATTGTTGTTCACGTGACTGTCCTTTGCCATTGAAAAGCACGACATTGTGTGCCTCGCTTTGAAAAAAATAATTACGGTAACTGGGATTAGGATACCAGCAGTTTCCCCCGTCTTTAATAATATCTACCCCTTTATGAAAGACAATAAATGAATTGGCATCTGCGTGAGAATGATTCCATGTATGACCGCTTTTTACAGCCAGCATCGTAGCATCCTTCTCCCAGGAAGTACGCATCGTAGCCCACCCAAAATCTGCAAAAAGTTGTGATTTCTTTATTTCAGGCAACTGCGGCGCTTTGCTTAGATCGGGCGTATAGAGAAATCCCATCGGACGGTCGATAAAATAACCGTCACGGTGTTGCCCCTGTTCCACCTGATTCATATACCAAAGCATATTATCATTCCTGATTCCTATCGCATAGAGCAGCATCAAGGTACTTTCGGCAGTCACATTCTTATGGCTGTCACCAAAATTCATATTATATAGTATGCCTGTACGCGGATAGCAGACATGCACAAAGAAATCGGACAATTTATTCAGTTGCGGAATTTGAACCGGCTTTTGTCCGGGATGGGTGTTCATCCATGCCAAACGAAACTGTAATGCTTCCTGAATCCCGAAATTGGCATAATTGAGGCTTTCATACATCCCTCCGTCGGCATCAAAGCTTTTCGGCTTCTGCTGCAAGACATCTCCGGCAAAGTCAAACCATTGGGGAAGAGCCTCATATACTGCCTCTGCTCCTTGCTTTGCCTCCGGCAATTCGTTTTGTAAACTCAAGGCCAGTATGCCGCCCATGCAGGCACAAGAAGTCCACCAGTTATGTCCCATCGAATTCAACGAATGAATACGTGCCGGCTCCAGCACCCAGTCCCCCAGACACGGGTCAAGGGCCAACCGTTTCAATCCTTCCGCTATTTCTTTCCTCTCGGAACTTGAAAGGTCATTATAAACAGCATCATAGGCTATGGCAGAAAGGTAAGCTTTATGTGCCAGTCCCAAATCCGCTCTCCAGACAGGGATACGCGCCAGCATTTCTTCACTGCCCCACGTATCCTCCTTAATGACATCCAATAAAATCTCTTTCAATTTGTCAGCGTATTTTTTTTCATCTGTCATCAAATAAGCCAAAGCCAGGTAATCCGCCTTGCTTAGATTCTTTTTCTGCAACTGTTCATCTGCCGTCTTCTTTATAGAAGCCCATGCCTCAGCCATCTTTAAATCATTTACAATCCGTTGTTTCACCTGCTGAATGCGCTCCGGAGTATAAAGCAAAGCAGGGTGTTTTATCTTTTGCGCCTGTACAAAGGCAAAGCATAAAAAAATCAATAGACATACATATATCCGTTTCATATTTCTGTTGGTTTAATTATTGTTTAACGACATAGAAAATCACTTTCCGCTTTTCCTCAACCGTCTGTCTACATCCGCCGTCCTGACATTATCCAAAAGTACACCGGCGGAAGAAATGTCGTTGACTTGTATCCGGTCAAGCGACAAGTTCCCTACATTAACGGCAATTACCGGTATCCTGGGATCAGGCTTTTCCGATTGAAAGGTGGCATTGTCCACAGCTATACTTCTCACATTTCTGATAAACAGTCCATAACTCGGCAGATTCCCCCATACAGTAGGTTGCGGATAACCTTTCTCATCCTCTTTCACTTCCCGATGGGAAGACCAATATTGGTCCCGAAATACATTTCCGGCAGTATCATGCCGTTTCCCTTGCATATCATTCGCCGTCCGGCAATTTCCTGCTACAAGCCCGCCTTTATTTAGAAAGCGAACATTGCTCAAATAAATATTCTCTATTTCACCACCGGGAATCCCCGTTATGGAAGAACAAAAATTACCGGTATCATAAGCGGTTACATTACTAATCTGTATATTTCTCATTTTTCCTATTGGAGGAACCGGAGCCTCATCTATATATTTCCGGCCTCTATTCGCCAAACGGACATACAAAGGACATTCCGTACCCTCAATTACGATATTGTCAATAGACACGCCATCCATTATTCCACCATCCACCACCTCCAAAGAAATAGCCGTAATACCGCTTGGAGTAGATTTTATAATGCGGTCCCCTTTATTGCAACTCGGTTTAACAATACAATTAGAAATGACAATATTCTTATATCCTCCGGTCGATTCGGTGCCACATTTTATGGCATTGGCAAAGCTGCTGACAATACAATTATTAATAACGACATCTTCACAAGGAGCCAGCCCCGTACTTTTCAACACGATTCCGTCATCGTCCGAATCGATGACACTATCAGACAAGATAAACCTGCGACAACCGTCAATATCTATACCGTCATTATTACCATTACAATGGTTGAAAACATGGATATGCTCTACAATAACATCTTCACAATCCAGATAATGTTGATTCCACAAGGCTGAATTCCTCATACTGATACCTGAGATACGTACCCCTTTACATGAAATAAAAAGGATATTGCGCGGCCTGCCGTCGGCATCACCCGGTACTCCGCCCACACGCCCTTTTCTGCCCTTTCCTCTCCCATCAATTACGCCTTTGCCCGTAACGGCTATATTCCTAGCCCCCACCGCATAAATCAACGCCGACCATCCGCCTGCATCTTTCAAAGAGCGGTAAGCTGCTCTCGGCTGAATAGGAAAATCAGCATAATCCTCACTGGCATAAAGGCAGGCACCGTTATCCAAATGAAGTTCTACATTATCTTTCAGAAAAATAGTACCTGTCTTAAATTTACCCGGAGGAATAACCACTCTTCCGCCCCCCTGCCTGTAACAGCTTTCAATCGCTTCATTGATAGCTTTCGTATGCACCATCATAGTATCACGGGTGGCTCCGAAATCCAGAATATTAAATTCTCCCGTCCTCCCGTGCTCCCTCGTTTGAGCAAAAACATGGATGACAGAAAGGCATATATAAAGACAAGTCATCAGCTTCTTTTTCATGGTATTTACTGAATTATGATAATAACAAATCGCAACTTCTCCCTTTATATCATTCAATACGAAAGAGAAGAAATAAAGACTCAACGCGGAGCTGACTATTTCGTTATAAAAAAACTGCGTTCCACCGGTTCAGCCGTCTGTACCTGTCCGGCAATCCCGTACTGCCAGGCTACAACGGTGACTTTCACCGGAAATTTACTGCGGGGAGGAATTTTCGTAAAGACCAGCCTGTTATCTTGTAATTCCGCAGGGCCTTCCTTTACATAATAATATACGGGCAATCCACAATCAGAAACAGCTTCAAGAGAAACTGATTCCACTCCTTCCCTCACATCTTCTATCCCCGGAAAAAGTATATATTGGCGTTTTCCCTCTGTATTCCGATAAGGAATACGAATATTGAATTGTTGTACCGCACTCTTATATCTACTGTCACCCTCATTAGCGGCCAACAGCCAGATATCTCCGGTACGCTTCGGATTATCCATTCCCATTCTATAAAAACGCACGGTAAAAGTAGTATCATTCACCTTTGCCACCGGACCGCAAATACGAGTAACTTCAATTCCGCCATGAGCATGTTCCTTTACCAGTGAGGAGCGTAAAGAGTCCGTATACACCCCTTTTACGTGAAAAGTCAGACCATCGGCTTCCGGCCGGAAAGCGGCAATCACTCCGGCATGTTGTCCGGCATCATATTTAACCAACCGGCCTCTCTGCATAAATCCAAGATATTGCATCTGCTTACCTTTATATTTTGCATAGCGGGCTTCGGTCAGTCCGGCCATTTCTTTATCAAAATACCAAAATGCATCGTGCTTATCTCCTTTATAGTCCCGATAAGGAGCCGCCTTAGCCCTGTCCTTCTGCTCCGGACGCCAACGCTCGGCCAACCACCCTTCTTCCGGATTCAGTTTTTTCAAACGGACAGGCTCATTCAAAGAAGGATGTCCGGACAAACGGTATTCCAACGCTTTTCGCAGAAACAAAGCAATATAATCAGCAGTCTGCCCGGCCACATCAAAATGTCCACGTCCCGTATCACACAAAAATGAAATACAACTTTCGGGATACATCATCCGAAATGCCAAAGCAGGGTTCACCCGCGCCTCCCACCATTCATATTCTCCTTCAATCATCAATCCCGGAATACCATCTATATTACGTGTCCTACCCCACTCCAGATTCTCCCCGCCATAGCCACACAGGTTGGTACGGGGAGCATCTCCATGCAAAGAAATGACAGCCAATGTCCGTTCAGGATTCCAAGCGGCAAAATTCCACGGATAAGTGGCCATTGCCGAATGACCGACAGGAACTACAGGTATATGTTCCAACTCAGAATAGCCGCTGACTTCCGCCAGGTCATTCATCATCCGATTGAAAATCTCTTGCGTTCCCTTTGTCACATCCCATTGCTGGTCGATTCCGGGAGTGATCCATACCAGTCCGATTCCCATCCGGGACAATGCTTCCCGGAAACGCGGCATCTCGAACAGGGTTTCCTCACTCATATTGTGCTTTCCTACCATTACGGCACGCAACTGATGACAATCGGAAGGTATCCACAGGAAGGCAGTCGGTTCTTTGCCAGTTTCGGAAGAGATGAATCCTTTTAGCCGTACGGACCATTGCCATTCTTGGGCAGTAGCAAACAAAGCACTGCACAATAACAATAAAGCAAATACTAATTTCCTCATCAAGCTATATGTTTAAATGAATATTTTCTTTTTAATACGCTCCACTCACGATATTCACTCAACACCTCATTCATTAAAATAAAAATCCACAGATACCTCATGAGGATACCTGTGGATCTTTTTAACCGAACATAGAATTACAACTGATGAACCTCTTCCAATGTCAATCCTGTAATTTCCATAATATCCTCTATAGAGAGCCCTTTTTCTTTCATCCTCCGGGCATTGCGAACGACACCTTCCTTAATGCCTTCTTCGCGACCTTCCGCACGACCTTCTTCGCGGCCCTCCATACGACCTTCTTCGCGACCTTCCATACGCCCTTCTATCTTTCCTTCCAACTTGGCAGAATCAAGAACATCATTCTGAATCATTAAAGCGCTGAGATGTTCATCGTAAGCATGACGTTCCTGAGGGGTCATTGAATAATATTTCAATTTTTCACGTGCCTCCCCCAATCCGGGAGCTGTCGTGTCAGGACGGATAATACCCGTCTTCAAATATTCTATCCATTCCTCTAAAGGGGTCACCGCCACCTTGTTAAACTCATTCACACGGATCAGAAAATACTCTGGATAAATTTCGGAAGGCATACGGGGCACAATGGCATCCTTTTCCCGAGTACTTACTTGAAGGAAGTCTCCTGTATGCACTCCTTTAAATATATTCTGCCCATGATAAAGATAATCAGTTCCATAACCGATATCGAAATAAAGGATACTGATGGAATATATCTTTTTAACTTTATAATAAGTTTCACCCAATGAAATATGCTCCGTAATGGCCTTGGCTACTCCATACAGGATACGCTCCAAATAATACAGTTCACGGGTATTTTGGATCTCGATGATAACAATCTCATTTTTACTATTGAGAGCTTTGATATCAACCCGATTGAACTTATCATTCTCCGTTTGCTGGTTACCCTCGCTTTCCAAAATCTCCACTATATGAATTTCATCACCTATCAGTACCGTAAGGAATCCTTCGAGCACACCAAAATTAGCTTTATGACGCAGCAGACGCTTAACAGCCCAATCAAAGCGGATATATTTATCTTGTAATTCCATAAGAATATAATTTATTCATTTTCAATGGACAAAGATAGCAAAAAGGATCATTCTTTAAAAATTATCCTACCTAAATAATTACCTTTTCTTTTTATTTCGCAAAGATGATTTCTTTTATATGCTCTCTCTAAAAAACACCGACCACAGAGTTTTAAATCTTCTTGAAGCTCTTGCTTGAGACTACCTTTTTTCATTTTACAAATACAATATCACCTACATGTTCCCCAACAAAGAAACGCGCCATGTCCGACGTTTTATACCATGCAGGCTTACCGGTCATATCATCCGATATAACTTTACCGTTTATCTTCAGATTCTCAAAACGAATATTCTTCACCATCCGTTCCTCGTCGTAGCCAACGATATGTGAGAGTTCGGCATGATCGCCATTATAGGTAATATCTTTAAAAAGCACATTCTCAATGCCCCTGCCCGGAGCCTTGCAATACTTCTTATTGTAAAATATACGCAGATTCACCAATTGTCCTTGCCGGAAATTCTCGATGCGGATATTCTCGAACCGTACATTCCGGACCAGATTATTATCACCTGCATTGATAGCCAGACAGCCTTGATAATCCACTTGCATTTCCCGATGATCCAAAATATCAATGTTCCGGTAAGTCAGATTCTCCATCACTTCATTCCTATCCACATCTCCGTGTAACCCGATAAAAATAGGGTGCGCCACATCTGCCCACAAGGTAGAATTCTGCATTGTCACATTACGGCATCCGCCATGAAACCCCATACGTGTAGCATACACGGTAGTGCAATCATCGGAGTTACGGCAAAATACTCCATCAAACAAGACGTTGTTGCTGGCAAACACATTCATACCGTCCCCCCACCCATATGAACTGATAGCCTTTACATTGCGGATTGTCACACTGTCCGAACCTCCAGTGGGACATTGGGTTGTGATGAGACCTTCCACATATATATTTCGTGAATTAATAATGCTGATGCCTGCCCCACGACCTTCGGGATGCACCTCACCCCGTCCCAGAATTTTCACATCACGGGCATTGACCGCACGGATACATCCACGCACAATGGCCCCACCTGCCACATAGACCGTCTTTCCCGAAGGAACATTAAGTGTATCGCCGGGTAACTGATGTATTCCCGGAGCGAAATAAATCAGATTCTTGTCTTTCAATTTCTTCGGGCGATTTTCATCTATCGGATTCGCAAAAAGATGAAGATTATGGAAGATGTCTCCATTTACTTCAATGGACAGATTACGCGGACGGTCTAGCGTAAAAGTCATCGTACTGCCGCTAATCTGCGGAGTGATACCATACGACAACGGACGCACCCTGCCACTCTTTACTTCTCCTTTATTATAGGTAACGGAAACTTCCACCTGACCGGAAAAGTCAAAATATCCCATTGAGGCTAGTTCAACATGATGCTTCGTCTGGCGTACTTCATCTACTTTCACCGGATAAACGTCCACCCATTGCCACTCTTTTCCCACTTCGCGGACTTTAACTGTAAAATCCTTTTTTAAATCGACCTCATCAGGAGCCGGGTAAACAACCAGATGATTCTGTGCATGAAGAATAAAATAGAATCCAACTAATAAATGGACAACCAACAACAATTCTTTTAATTTCATTTATCATTCATTTTTATTGTATTGATCGATTTGGGTTTCAATGTCACCTCTATCTTCTTACCATCTATGACAAAAGTACGGAAACGCGTGTCTTCATCGGGATTATAAGTAACTATAGCCGTTCCATTATCGGCAGTACGAAAGGCAAGCACATTCTCATGGTCTGACACTTTCAACAAACGGCTGCCCGGTTGTACAAAATGAGACAGATGCTTCATCAGATAATATTCATCAGTATAACGTACCTGGCGTGTATTACGATCTACAATAACCATTGCATTTTGTGCCCAGTCCCACCAACTCTTACAAGTTTCATCGAGCACCATATTCCAATACATATAAGCCCCCACACCATTATTGAAACAATGGACTACCGCATTCCAAGTACGCTCCAATGCCGACCAGTCATTCTCCGAATTACCACACATATTCTCTGTCTGCATATATCCATACGAAGGGTATTCCTTGTGAATGACAGGAAGCGCTTTCATACCTGTCCATTGCACTCCCACTCCTCTCACATAATCCGATACATTTTTCTGATTCAGAAAAGTGCGGATGTAATCGGGGTTCGGATAATTGACTGTTCCCATCCATATCTCCGTATCCAGCGAATCTTTTTTAAATTGAGGTCCCAGATATTGGGTCACGAAAATAGCCAAGTCCTCTGCTCTCCACGTACACGAAGGCCAGC
>OLXB01000900.1_pt1 | contig 11753 bp, 9 predicted proteins | sample 1673681 | NCBI WGS metagenome assembly OLXB01 (sample SAMEA103958121, study PRJEB25191) | human gut metagenome
TATTCCAAAGTATATATTTTTAAATAAAGTGTGACATATGATTGACTAATATACAAAATCAAAAATCTTCTATATATAATAAGGTTGCTATTTATAGTAGATTATGTTAAAATATATAAGGATTAAAACTAAAGAAAGGGTAAGTTTATGGGATTTTTTGATAAGTTAAAAAATGGGTTAAGTAAAACCAAAAATTCATTTGATGAAAAAATTAACAATGTATTTAGTAACTTTAGAAAAGTAGATGAAGAATTATTAGATGAACTTGAAGAAGCATTAATAATGTCAGATGTCGGAGTTGAAACATCTACAAAAATTATTTCAAATTTGAGAAATAGAATAAAAAAGGAAAAGATTGAAAATGAAGAAGACGTTAGAAATGCTTTAAGAGAAGAAATTGTTAATATATTAAATGAAGTTGATAACGGATTAAAATTAAATACACATCCATCTGTAATATTAGTAGTTGGAGTTAACGGAGTTGGAAAAACTACTTCTATTGGAAAGATTGCAAATAGATTAAAAAAAGATGGGAAAAAAGTTGTAGTTGCAGCAGCAGATACATTTAGAGCAGCAGCAGTTGAACAATTAGAAATATGGGCTAATAGAGCTAATTGTGATATTGTAAAAAGAGAGGAAGGAGCAGATCCTGCTTCAGTAGTTTATGATGCTATACAAATAGTAAAACAAAAAGACGCAGATGTTTTAATATGTGATACAGCTGGAAGATTGCATAACAAAAAATATTTAATGGATGAACTTGTAAAAATAAAAAAAGTAATAGATAAAGAAATGCCTGAAAGCTCAAAAGAAGTATTAATGGTACTTGATGCTACAACAGGTCAAAATGCAATTTCACAAGTAAAAGCTTTTAAAGAAACTGTTGATATAAACGGCTTGATATTAACTAAATTAGATGGTACTGCAAAAGGTGGAGTAGTAGTCGGAATTGTGGCTGAAAATCAAATGCCAGTTAAATTTATTGGTGTTGGAGAACAAATAGATGACATGGAAATTTTTAATAGTGAAGACTTTGCAAAAGCTTTAATTTAAATGGAGGTTTAAATGGAAGAAAAAACAAAAATTAATAAAACAGAAGAAAAGAATATTTGCAAGATAAGTAAAATCAAAATGATAACTGTTTTAATATTTCTAAGCTTAGTTCTTTTAGTTTCTTATATAAGCTATAAAGGTCAATATTTAGAAATGTTAGAATTAGGAGAAAACTATTTAAGCATCTTTTGGCAAAATTCAATAAACTATTTAATTACATTTATATTGAATTTTATAGTATTATATGTGCTTATACGTATAACAAATAGAAGGATAAAAAAAGGGTTAAATCCATTTTTTGAGACAGAAAAGAAGAAAATGCCCAAAATGCCTAATAAATCAATTGCATTTATAGGGGCAATTATAACTAGTTTTGTTGTTAGTAATACATTACTTGAAAAGTTTATGCTTTGCATAAATGCAACAAATTTTGGAATTACAGATGCGGTATTAGGATATGATATAGGATATTTCATATTTGTACAACCTTTTATTCAATACATGTTATATTATATTTTATACGCAATAGTTGGATTAACAATATATGCAGTTTTATATTATATAGTTGTATTTAATTTATGCTTTGATGGGGTTGACAGAAAAGTTTTAAGTACAGGAATACTACTAAAACAATTATGCGTAAATATTATATTTGCAACTTTATTTATAGCAATGATTATATTTGCAGAGACTCAAAATGTTGGATTACAAAAAATTTTAACATTACAAAATGGAGAAGAACCTTATGTTCTTTGGGGCGCTGGAATCTCTGAAGCAACAATTAAATTATGGGGATATCGTATCTTATCTATTTTTGTTGTGATTTCTGTTATAATGGCATTACATTATTTAAAGAAAAAAATTACTAAAAAAATGATAATTTCTTTGCTTATAGTTCCTTGTTATTTAATAATAATGCTTTTTGTATTAATTGGATTTGATGTAATATTTGTAAAGCCAAATGAACTTGACAAACAACAAGAATATATTAAAGCAAATATAGAAGCAACCAAACAAGCCTATGGAATTGATATAGATGAAAATAACATAAATTCAAATGAAACAATAACAGCAGAAGCAATAAAAGACAATAAAGAGGTTATAGATAATATAGCATTAATAAGCAAGGACGTAGTCTTAAAGAGTTTAAATACAATGCAAACAAATAAAGGATACTACACATACAATATTGCCCAAATTGCAAACTACAATATAGATGGAAAACAAGCATTATTATATGTATCTCCAAGAGAAATAAAAAGTTCTTCAAGTACATATAATAATAAAACTTATGAATACACACATGGATATGGTGCAATTATTACATCAGCAACTACAACAGATGAAATAGGCAATATTAAATATATGCAAAAGGATTTTAATTCAAGTGAAATAATTAGTTTATCACAACCAAGAATATATTTTGGATTAGAAACTAATTCAACTGTAGTAACAAATAGCAAAGACAAAAAAGAATTTGACTATCCAAGTACTACATCAACAAAGGCTGAAAATATTGAAAACGTCTATGATGGACAAGCAGGACTTTCTTTAAATTTCTTTGACAGATTAGTACTTGCAATTAAAGAAGGAGACCTAAAACTCGCTTTCTCAAGCAATGTTACAGCAGAAAGCAACATCTTAATAAATAGAAATATTATTGAGAGAGCAAAAACATTAATGCCATATATTTCTTATGATGAAAATCCATATTTAGTAGTAGATGAAAATGGAAAATTATTATGGGTTCTAGATGGATATACAACTTCAGATTATTATCCATTTTCTCAAAAAATAACATTAAATGATGAAAGTGTATTAAATAAAGAGCAAATAAACTACATTAGAAATTCTGTAAAAGTATTAATAGATGCTTACGATGGAACTATTAAATTCTATATTACAGATAGAAATGATCCTATAATTATGGCATATCAAAAAATGTATAAAGATTTATTTGTTGATAAAGATGAAGCTATTCCAGAAAATATTAGTGAACAATTTATATATCCAGAATATCTATACAAAATACAAGCTGAAGTTATAAAAAGATATCACAATATTCAAACAGATGTATTATATCGTGGAGATGACATTTGGGACATTGCAACACATAATTCAACTAAAGTTACAAACAAAGTTGGAGTGGAATTAAGTCCATACTACACCATGGTAAAAACAATAGATAATGATAATTATAACTTAGGACTAGTTTTACCTTATACACCTTACAATAAGCAAAACTTAACTTCATATCTAATAGGAAGCTATGAAAATGGTGAAGCAAAACTTGTTTTATATAAATATCCTTCAGATAGCAATATTTTGGGCACAATGCAATTAGATACTCAAATAGAGCAAGACAAAACTATATCTAAAGAACTAGAAGCTTTGAATATAACAGGTACGAAACTCCTTAGAGATATGATTGTTGTTCCTATAAATAATTCATTATTATATGTTGAGCCAATATACCAACAATATATGAATGAAGAAAATTCAACACCAATATTAAAAAAGGTCATTGTGGCATCTGGTAACAAAGTTGCAATTGGAAATAATATTTCAGAAGCATTATCTAATCTTGTTTCTCAATCAGCAGTTGACATTGAAATAGAAGACACTGAAACAATAGAAGGACTAATACAAGCAATAATAAAAACAAATAGCAATTTAAAAAAATCAAACAGTAATAATAATTGGGAAATGGTTGGTAAAGACATGACTAAATTGCAAGAACTTATTACTAAATTAGAAAAACTTCAAAACCAAAATAATAAAACAAAAAAAGAATCTGTTGTTCAAAATTCTGAAAATATACAAAACAATGAATAAAAATAATAAAATCTTCCATTTTAATATAAATGGAGGATTTTATTTTGAAAAAATATAAACTAGAAAAAAGTTTAAATAGAAATTTAAAAAAGTTAAATTATATGTTGGAAAAAAATAATATATTTGAAATACTTGAAATATTAGGCAATAAAAGAAAAATTTTTATCAGAAACCTTATTGCAGGAATATCAAAGGGAATTGGAATAGGAATTGGATTTACAGTATTAAGTGCTATTTTAATAATAATACTACAAAAAATTGTAACGCTAAACATTCCAATTATTGGGGATTATATATCAGATATAGTAGATATTGTAGAAACAAAGTAAAATATCTGGCTTTCATTTTTTGTTCCAAACTACTTGACAGTTAACAATAATCAATATAAAATAGTAATGTAGGAAAATATATTTTAATAAAATTTTTAAATTAATATTATATATTTAGTACATTGAAAATTTAATAGAAAGAGGTGTAAGATTATGGAAAATATCCTAATTGGTATCGCCACATTTCTAGTCTCAGCAGTAATTTTCACATTCATAGGAATGTACATAAGAAAGAAAATTGCTGAATCTAAAATGGAAAGTGCAGAAAATGAAGCAAAAAAAATAATCGAAAGAGCAAACATAGACGCTGAAAACAAGAAAAAAGAAGAAATTTTCAAAGCAAAAGAAGAAATTATGAATGCTAGAAAAGATTTAGATCAGGAGATTAGAGAAAGAAGAGGCGAAGTACAAAATCAAGAAAGAAGATTAATCCAAAAAGAAGAAAATTTAGAAAGAAAACAAGATATTGTTGAGAAAAAAGAAAAAGATTTGGATAGAAAACATCAAGAAATAGACGAAAAAAAGGCAGACTTACAAGAATTATATGGCAAACAAATGGAAGAATTGCAGAAAATTGCTAGAATGTCTCAAGAAGAAGCAAAGAAACTTTTATTATCAGAACTTGAAAAGCAATTAACTGCAGAAAAAGCTAATCTTATAAGAGATATGGAAGCAAAGGTAAAAGAGACAGCAGATAAAAATGCAAAAGAAGTTATTGGATATGCAATTCAAAAATGTGCTGCTGACCATACTTCTGAAACAACAGTATCTATAGTATCACTTCCAAATGACGATATGAAAGGCAGAATAATAGGAAGAGAAGGAAGAAATATAAAGACATTAGAAACATTAACAGGAATTGATTTAATAATCGATGATACCCCTGAAGCAGTTGTTATTTCTGGATTTGATCCTTTAAGAAGAGAAGTTGCAAGAATTGCAATCGAAAAGTTAATTGAAGATGGAAGAATTCATCCAGCTAAAATTGAAGAAATGGTAGAAAAAGCAAAAGAAGAAGTAGCAAATGTTATAAAAGAAGAAGGGGAGAGAGCTGTACTTGAAACAGGTGTTATAGGATTACATCCTGACTTAGTAAAATTAATTGGTAAACTAAAATACAGAACAAGCTATGGTCAAAATGTTTTAAATCACTCAATAGAAGTATCTAATTTAGCTAGAATAATGGCTGAAGAATTAGGTTTAGATGCTAAACTTGCTAGAAGAGCTGGATTATTACATGATATTGGTAAGGCTTTAGATCATGATATGGAAGGTACACATGTTGAGTTAGGTGTTGAAGTATTGAAAAAATACAAAGAAAATGAAAACGTTATTAATGCTGTACAAGCTCACCATGGAGATGTAGAACCAAAAACAATAGAAGCTGTTTTAATACAAGCAGCAGACGCAATTTCTGCTTCAAGACCAGGAGCAAGAAGAGAAACTTTAGAAGCATATATCAAGAGATTAGAGCAATTAGAAAGTATTGCAGATTCATTTGATGGTGTTGAAAAATCTTTTGCTATTCAAGCTGGTAGAGAAATTAGAATTATAGTAAAACCAGAAAAGATTGACGATAATCAAATGAAATTAATGGCAAGAGATATTGCTAAGAAAGTAGAAGATGAAATGGAATATCCTGGACAAATAAAAGTTAATGTAGTTAGAGAAACAAGAGTAATTGATTACGCAAAATAATTTTTCAAAAACGTTCAAGTAAATTGAACGTTTTTTCTTTTGCTACTTGAAACTTCTAGGTTTTATTTATATAATATATGGTATTGAGTAAGGAGGAAAAGAAATTGACTTTTATTGAAAATATTAAAGAGAAAGCAAAAAAAGATATTAAAACAATAATACTTCCAGAAGCAGAAGATATTAGAGTTTTAAGAGCAACTGAGCAAATAATAAAAGAAGGATTTGCAAAAGTTATTTTAATTGGCGATACGACACAAATTAAGGAGGATGCAAGCAAAAACAATTTAAATATATCAGATGCAGAAATTATAAATCCTAAAACTTCTGATAAATTCGAAGAATATGCAAATAGTTTATATGAATTAAGAAAAGCTAAAGGGATGACATTAGAACAAGCTAAAGAATTACTATTAGAACCAATTTATTTTGGAATGATGATGGTAAAAAATAATGATGCTGATGGATTAGTATCAGGTGCTTGTCATTCAACAGCTAACACTCTAAGACCAGCACTTCAAATATTAAAAACAGCACCAGGTACAAAACTTGTTTCTGCATTTTTTGTAATGGTAGTTCCAAACTGTGAATATGGAGAAAATGGTGTATTTGTTTTTGGAGATAGTGGCTTAGTAGAAAATCCATCTGCTGAAGAATTAGCAGAAATAGCAAAATCATCAAGTAAAAGTTTTGAAACTTTAGTTGGAAAACCATCAAAAGTAGCAATGCTTTCATATTCTACTTATGGAAGTGCACATTCTGAATTAACAGAAAAGGTAATAAATGCAACTAAACTGTTAAAAGAACAAATGCCTAATTTAGTTTGTGATGGAGAATTACAATTAGATGCTGCCATAATCCCTGAGGTTGCGTCTTCAAAAGCACCTAATAGTCCAGTAGCAGGTAAAGCAAATACTTTAATATTCCCTGACTTAAATGCTGGAAATATAGGATATAAATTAGTTCAAAGACTAGCAAAAGCTGAAGCTTATGGACCACTTTGCCAAGGTGTTGCAAAACCCGTAAATGACTTATCAAGAGGTTGCAGTAGTGAAGATATTGTTGGAGTTGTAGCAATTACTTGTGTTCAAGCTCAAAATGGTATATAATATGGAAAGATTGAATTACAGAGTTAATCTGTTCAATATATAATAATTTTAGGAGGATTTAAAATGAAAGTTTTAGTAGTAAACTGTGGAAGTTCGTCAATTAAATATCAATTGATAAACATGGAAAATGAAAGCGTTATGGCAAAAGGATATTTGGAGAAAATTGGATTACCAGATTCATTTTTAACACATACTGTAAATGGTGAAAAACGTAAAATTGATGAGCCTATAAATAATCATGAAGAAGGAATAAAATTAGTGTTAGCTCAATTAACACACCCAGAATATGGTGTAATTAGTAGTTTAGATGAAATTGGAGCTGTTGGACACAGAGTTGTTCACGGTGGAGAAAAATTCAGTTCTTCTGTTTTAATAGATGATGCTGTTATGGAAGCAATGAAAGAATGCATTCCACTAGCACCTTTACATAATCCAGCTGGAATTACAGGAATTGAAGCTTGTAAAAAAGTACTACCAAATGTTCCAATGGTTGGAGTATTTGATACAGCTTTCCATCAAACATTACCAGAAAAAGCATATATCTATGCTATTCCTTATGAATATTATGAGAAATATGGAATAAGAAAATATGGTTTCCATGGAACATCACATAGATTCGTATCAAAAAGAGTAGCTGAAGTTATGAATAAACCAATTGAAGATTTAAAAATTATAACATGTCACTTGGGCCAAGGTGCAAGTTTGTGCGCTGTTGACGGTGGAAAATCAGTTGATACTTCAATGGGATTAACACCTTTAGCAGGAATTCCTATGGGAACTAGATCAGGAGATATTGATCCATCAATAGTAACATTTTTAATGAACAAAGAAAATTTAACACCAGACCAAATGGATAATATACTAAACAAAAAATCAGGTAAATTAGGAGTTTCAGGAGTTAGCTTTGATGATAGAGATATCGAAAAAGCTATGGCAGAAGGAAACGAAAGAGCAAAACTTGCAATAGATACATTTGTATATCAAGTAATTGGATATATTGGTAGATTTGCTGCTCAAATGAATGGTGTAGACGCTATTACATTTGCTGGTGGTGTTGGAGAAAACGGAATTGATGTAAGAAAACAAATATGTGAATCACTTTCTTTCTTAGGCGTGAAAATCGACGAAGAGAAAAACAATTGCAGAGGTAAAGAAGTTGAAATTTCAACACCAGACTCTAATGTAAAAGTATTTGTTATTCCAACAGACGAAGAATTAACAATAGCAAGAGATACTATGGAAATAGTAAATAATTAATTAAAAGAGGATTGAAAATGAAAGTATTAGTATTAAATTGTGGGAGCTCATCAATTAAATATCAATTGATTGATATGGGAAATGAAAATTTGATGGCAAAAGGATATTTAGAGAAAATTGGATTGCCAGATTCTTTCTTAACACATACTGTAAATGGTGAAAAGCATAAAATTGAACAAGTTATAGAAAACCATGAAGAAGGAATTAAATTAGTATTATCTCAATTAACACATCCAGAATATGGCGTAATTAAAAGCTTTGATGAAATCGGAGCTATTGGCCATAGATTAGCTCACGGAGGAGATAAAATTAGTGAGCCAACTTTAATAGACGAAAATGTTATAAATGTATTAAAGGAATTTACACCTTTAGCACCTTTACATAACCCTGCTGAAATAGTAGGAGTAGAAGCTTGTAAAAAAGTATTACCAGATGTTCCAATGGTTGGAGTATTTGATACAGCTTTTAATCAAACTATTCCTGAAAAAGCATATATGTATGCAATCCCATATGAATATTATGAAAAATATGGAATAAGAAAATATGGTTTCCACGGAACATCATATAAATTTGTTTCAAAAAGAGTAGCTGAAATTATGGATAAACCTTTAGAAGATTTAAAAATTGTTTCATGTCACCTTGGTCAAGGAGCAAGTATATGTGCAATAAGTGGAGGAAAAGCAGTAGATAACTCATTAGGATTTACTTCTTTAGCAGGTCTTCCTATGGGAACAAGATGTGGAGATATTGATCCATCAATAGTAACTTTCTTAATGAAAAAAGAAAATTTAACTACAGACCAAATGGATAAAATATTAAATAAACAATCTGGTAAATTAGGAATCTCAGGGGTTAGCTTTGATGACAGAGATATTGAAGTTGCTGCAGAAGAAGGAAATGCAAGAGCAAAACTTGCAATAGATGTTTTTGTATATCAAGTAGTTGGATATATTGGTAGATTTGCAGCTCAAATGAATGGTGTAGATGTTATTACATTTGCTGGTGGAATTGGAGAAAATGCAATAGATGTAAGAAAACAAATATGTGAATCACTTTCTTTCTTAGGAGTAAAAGTTGATGAAGATAGAAATAATTGCAGAGGAAAAGAAGTTGAAATTTCAACATCTAATTCTAAAGTAAAAGTTTTTGTAGTTCCAACAAACGAGGAACTAATGATAGCAAGAGACACTATGGAAGTAGTTAGTAAATAAAATTTTGAAGGGTTTCGAAAAGAAACCCTTTTTTCTACTTGTATAACTTAAAATTTAATGATATTATAGATGCGAAAGGAGATTTAGCAAATGATAGACTTAAAAGAAAATCCAACATTTTTAAATTCATTTTTGGAATATCTAACAGGTATTTTAAATAAATCTGTTAACACAGTAAAAGAATATAACTATGATTTAGCTCATTTTCTAAAGTTCATATCTCATCATTTTGGCTTATCTTCTGAAGAAAACATAAAAGAGATAGATATTCATGATATGAGTATAGAAACGGTTAAGCAGATTAAATTAGAAGATATACATGCATTTTTATATTATTTAACAGAAACATACCACAGTAAAGCTGCCACACGTGCAAGAAAAGCCGCAAGTATCAGAATGTTTTTTAGTTATTTAACTCAAAAAGCTCACTTATTAGAAGTGAATCCTGCGCAAGGACTTGAAACACCTAAGCTAGACAAAAGGCTTCCTAAATATCTAACTTTAGAACAAAGTAAGGAACTACTAGAAGTTACAAAAGCAGAATCCGGAGATTTTAAAGAAAGAGATTATGCAATAATTACTTTATTCTTAAATTGTGGAATGCGTTTATCTGAGTTAGTGAATATAAATATAAAAGATATAAATTTTTATGATAATAAATTAAATGTAGTAGGTAAGGGAAATAAAGAAAGAACTATTTACTTAAACAAAGCTTGTATTGATGCCATAAATTCATACTTGGCTGTAAGACCACATGATGGCGTAAAATTCGATTCTAGAGATGCTCTATTTTTAAGCAAAAGAAAAGAACGCATCAGTAACAGAATGGTCCAAGAGATAGTAAAAAAAGAGTTAATAAAGGCTGGACTAGATATAAGTAAATACTCTGTTCACAAATTAAGGCACACTGCTGCAACCTTAATGTATCAGTATGGTGATGTAGATATTAGAGCTTTACAAGTATTATTAGGACATGAAAGTATATCTACTACTGAAATATATACACATGTGGAAAATAAACAAGTAAAGAATGCTGTTGAAAGCAATCCTTTAGCAATGGAAAGCTAGTTTTATACATTATGTTTACTTTTAAGCCAAATAAAGTATGCAGCAATTTCTGCACGAATTTAAAGTACTCGCTCAAGGCGCACCTGTAATGGGTGCGTTTTGTATTGCAAATTTTTATAATGTTATGATATAATTCTTAAAAATTAAATAAAGGAGATTTTTAAATGGAAAAAAAGGAGAAAGAGCATATCAAAATATGTGGAATTAGCATTTGGAGAATTCTGGCATATTTTGTTGTATATAGTGTTGCTGGATTTATTATAGAAACTATATTTGGATTATTAACTAAAGGTGTATTGGAAAGTAGAAAAAGCTTTTTATATGGTCCATTTTGTAGTATATATGGATTGGGAGCAGTATTAATGATATTACCTTTACAAAAATACAAGAAAAATAACTATACATTATTCTTTGCAGGATTTTTTATAGGTTCAATTATTGAATATATGGTAAGCTTAGTTGGAGAACTTATATTTCACATAAAATGGTGGGACTATTCTGACCAGATGTTTAATATAAATGGAAGAATATGCGTTTTATTTTCACTTTTCTGGGGCTTGCTTGCAATTTATTTAATGTCAGATATAAACCCAAGAATAGATAAGTTTATTGACTTTGTGAAATCAAAAATTCCTGCTAATTATATGAAAACTGTTATTATATTTTCAATACTATTTTTAAGCTTTGATTTGGGAATTACAGTTTATGCTTTGCAAATGTTTAGTGTACGTATTATTCATGAAAATAATTTAAATGTATCTAACAAACAATTAATGGATACTCTATATGAAAAAATATATGTTAATGATCAAAAACAAAAAGATTTTATTTATAAATTCTTTGACAATGAAAAAATGATAAAAACATTTCCTAATATAAAAATAGAAGATGTTGATGGTAATATTTTATTTTTCAGAGATTATGTTAAAGATATAAAACCTTATTATTATAACTTCAGAACAAATTCTCATTTAAAATTAAAATATCTTGAAAATGTGGAATAGAATTCACTAAAACAGCTAAATGTTGAAGTTTAGCTGTTTTTTACACAAGGAAATAAGTAGGGAATAGGGGAATAGGCTATTTTTAGAAATGTATAAAAGTATAAAAAAGAAATTTTAAATATTAAAAGAAATTTTAAAACATAAAAATAAATACATAAAAAATTTATTCTATATAAAATATAAAATAAAAAT
>OLXB01000916.1_pt1 | contig 11579 bp, 10 predicted proteins | sample 1673681 | NCBI WGS metagenome assembly OLXB01 (sample SAMEA103958121, study PRJEB25191) | human gut metagenome
CGATCTTCATGGCTCCGGCGATCTCCCGAACGGTGGGGGTAGAAGAATACCGCTCAAAGTAGCTTTCGATGTACTCACGGATGCGGAGCATAAGCTCCTCGCTCTTGCTTCTCATATTGTACTTATCTCCTATCTGGAACAAAAGTTCCTGATAGCTCTATTATACACATAACTCGGAGAAAGTCAAGAGAAAAAAAGAAGGTGTGCAATCAGATATTCGCTGCATGTATCCTTCATCTGTTCGGCTTGACAATCTATTGCGTTCCGAGACTAACCACTGTGTCACATTCGGCAACCAATCGTTCGTCATGCGTTGCAAGAATTATGGCAGCGCCCCTATTTGCACAGTCTTTCAGCAACGAGACTACAAGCTGCCTGTTGGAATTGTCAAGTGAAGCGGTTGGCTCATCCGCAAAGATAACGGAAGCGTTTTTCAGAATTGCTCTTGCAATTCCCAATCGCTGCTTTTCCCCACCCGAAAGGACGAGAGCTTTATCTTTCTCCCTGCCCTGCAACCCGACAATTTCCAAAGCTTCTTTTATCTGTCCCTGGTTATTTCCAAACTTTTTCAAAGAAACATTGAATGAAACTGTTTCATCATCAATAATCCCGTAATCTTGATAAATGAAAGATGCATGATCCTTCCAAAACAGCGTTCGTTGTGACTCGCGCCACCCCGTTACATCGTTATTATCCACAAATATTTTTCCGCTGTCGATAGGATGTATCAATCCCAAGCAATTCAAGAGAGTTGTCTTGCCGCTTCCGGATTTCCCGGTAAGCGCAGTCATTTTTCCGCCTTCCGCAAGCAATGTCACATTGGACAGGATTCTCCGACCATTTATCGACAAGGATACATTATTGGCTCTGATATTCATTTGCTCAACCTCCACTCTGTATTTGTTCGCATTTTATCTAAGGACGGTCATTCCCGCCTAAATGACATTTGCAAAAACTCTCGCTTCGAAAAGAAAATATACCCAACAAAATTCAACAGTACATACATCAAAAACAGTACAGCCGATGATAACAGCAACAACAGCGGTTCCGGGTGACGAATGGAATAAACAACAATCCCTCCGACAAGAACTGTACAGACCGCCACTATGACTTCCTTTCGCAGTACAGGCAGGATGATTGCGCTGTATTTGATCCCTGCCGTATGCAGTGTGAAGATACGCTTCCTGTTCTCTCCGATCCAGAGCTGCGCACTCATGATCCCCGCAGCGCCCATTGAAACAAGGCAAAGCGCACACGCCGCAAAGTAATAGAAAGACTCCTGCTTAAAAAGCTGCGCATATTTCAGTGCGCCCTCTGTGAACGAATCTATGGAGGATATTTTTTCCATAAGAGGTGATTCGTTGAGAACAGACCGCAAGACAGCTTCATTTTTGAAAACAATGTTTCCACTCGAAGACATAGGGAGAAGAAAGCTGCTTACTTTCAACGTTTTCACGGGCTCCTCCACCAGAATATTCAATGGATTTTTCGCTTGTATGGTGCTGTTGCCATACGATGCGTTTGGAGGCAAAACCAAAAAGCTGTCGCCGTTAAATTCGCATATACCCATGCCTTCCGGCTGTATTTCTCCTGTATTCGTCCAAATAGGGAGCTGCTTAGACAAAAAGTCTTTCAATTCGGCGTGAATATCATCAAAGCCTATCGGAATCAGACTATCAGCTTTATCGGAATTGTCCCCGAATACGGTGGTTTCCACCCATGCGCGGTCTGTGACAACGATATGATCGTATTTTCCCATTTCAGCATTATCAAGCACAATGGCTCTGTCAATAGCCATTGACAGACAAAGATTGTCTCTGTCCGCCATCTCCGCGAAAAAGTTCTCGACCATAGGCATCCAATAATCGTTGTACAGTCCGTTAACATCGTTATATGAAATTCCTACGGCGTCCTTAAGGCTTTCCCATGAAGCATAGTCATTCGAGAGTGCTCTGTATGCCGAAGCCATCGTAATGGTAGTAGGCACAACCATTAAGGCAAGAACAATGGAGAATATCAGGGCAGCTTGTCCAAGCAGCCTGAACTGTTTCAAGGGTATCTTCCTAAAAGATAAATGCTTTGCTTTAGGCTGCACAAACAGAGATATCAGCAGCACAACAACAGCCGATATTGTGATGAAAGTAATTGCAGTATAAATAAAAGGCAGAAACATAATGGAAAGCTGATCGATTCCGGAAGCAATGCCTAAATATATGAAAAACGCTGCACACCCCACAAAAAAGCCTTGAGATGTCAAAGATATAATTGTCAGCGTATCCTCAAAATGAATACGCTGCAACGGGACTCCGCCAAGTAATCGCAAAGCCCTGGCCTTCGCGTGTGTTACAAACCAGACAATAACTGTCGTCAGGAACAAAAAGAATGAGATTAACACAGCGTTTCCGATTCCATGTTGGATAAAGTATACAAGGAACACTGCCGGAAGCGGGTACTGTTTATAGAAGTCTATGCTCATCTCATTTTTGTTGCACCATTTTGCCAAGGCAGCCTTGAACTCTGTACTTCCAAGCATCGAGTAGCTGCCGTACAGCGGTCTTACTCCCATATCGGAAGAATGGATCAGTTCACCGCCGACAGAAGGCTCCAACCACGAAATGCGGTTATCCCGGATTCTGGGACTGGTTCCGTCAGGCTGGAGAGAACCAAACCATATGATATCTTTCTGACTATCATAATTATCTTGGTTTGGAACAACCTTCACTAAGACAGCGCCGTACTGATCGACAAGAGCATTTAGCTCGTTTACAAGTCGTTCTTTCGATATAGTTGTTGATAAAACAGCTATGTTAAATCTTTCGGTTGTATTCAAAGGTTTCTCTTCCTGCATCAAATGCGAATGCTTAAAAACCAATATAAGGGCGAACAATGCAATAATGCCCCCCACCAGTCTAATGCTCTGTTTAATCACAAAAAAACCTCCTTGCTTCAAGGATAGCAGAGATGAGTAAAACAAGAGCCTTGCAATACTAACGCACTATATTTTGTGTGCATTTGTGAACAAACCGGTGTTTTGCTCATCTCCACAAGGATGGTCTTCGGAGGTGAATGAAACACTTCCGATGACAACTACTGTCAGCCTAACTGCTCGAAAAATGAACTGCTAAAGGGATACTTAGTCACAAACACGGTAGTAATAGCGGTCATAGTGCGAAGACCACTGAAGTGCCCATTTTTCTGCGATTGACGTTTCCCCAGCGGCAGTATCTACCGAACGAACGGTATTGCCATTCAATACAACGGTACTGCCATGGCAACGATTCACGGTGTAATAGGATCGAACTTTTGCATCCCAAAAGCCGTATTCCCATGTTCCTCCCTCGGCGGGATACTGGGTGATTGGCCCATATGCAAGCCAAGTGGGTCGAACGATCTCCCCACCGGAAGCACCTATTGGTTGAACAGTAATCGGATCAATATCCGAAGGCTGTTGCTATGCAAATGCCGCAACCGGCAAAACGCAGAGGATAAGCAAAGCGGCAAAAATGCCAGAAAGAATTCTTTTCATAAATAAACCTCCTAGTAAATCGTATTTTTTGCGTTGAAATGTTGACCTACTATTCCTCAATCATAAAGCATCGCCTCCTCTCAATCTGTTGAGCCGCTCTATTGCCGCCTTTACACATACAACGTTTTGAGGCTAAGAATCGATTACAGATTCCCGAAAGAAATTTTCCCACCCTGCCTTGAACGCACGCCAAGGGTATGGTATAATTTATACAGTAGAAATCATACAGTAGAATTTATACTGACAGTGAGGAGTGAAAACATGAATGGTCGCTATGATTTCCTAATTCTGCATTTGTTGAGCAGAGAGGAGATGTACGGGTTCCAAGTCATAAAGAAAGTCAGCGATAGGTGCACAGATGCTGAGTTTGAACTGAAAACGGGAATGCTATATCCTCTGCTGTCCGCTTTGGAGGCTAAGGGCTATTTGTCATCACGGCTTGTCCCGGTAGCCGGCAGAGAACGCAAGGTGTATAAGGCAACCGAGAGCGGTATTGATTACCTTGCGCATAAGAAGGAAAAATGGTACCGATGGGAAGAATTTGCCAATAGCATTCTTGAGCTTTGATTGTAACCTGTTTCCCGTTACAATCGTTGTATGAATGGAGGCTCATGGGCTATAGAAAGGAAAACTAATGCTATTGATTTATATGAGCTTTATAGACGACGAATCTCATCGCCGACTATTTGAGGAAATATACCTCAGTTATCGAAAACAGATGTTTCTCGTTGCACGCACCGTGCTTAAAAACGATTCTGATGCCGAGGATATTGTACATGACGTCTTTCTGAGGATTGCAAAGAAGTATATGGCAAAAATCAGTACCATCGAAAACGAGACTGATTTAAGAAACTATTTGTTAAAAGCGACAAAAAACGCTGCCTTAGATCACCTAAGAAAGCATCGTCATGAACGTGTTCGGACGAAGGAAGAAAACGAAACAGATGTGCCTGATTCGGAAGAAATGCCGGACGATGCTCTTGTCGAAAAGATACATAATCGCATTGAGTACAAAAAGATTGTATCAGCAATAGCATCTATGGGCGACATATACAGAGATGCCCTGTATTATCACTTTGTATTGGAGCTATCGGTGCCTGAAACGGCTAAGTTGCTGAACTGCAAGGTGTCAACCGTAAAGCAAAGGCTGGTGCGTGGGAAAAAGTTTCTTCATGTACAGCTATTCGAAAGGGGAGAACAATAATGGCTGAAAACAAACTTAAAACGGCGCTTCGGGAAGTTGTTTCTGCCGAGTTCGCCGAGATTCCAGGGAATGAACGAGAGATAAACCATTCATTCTCAGATGATTTTTTGCGCAGAATGGATAAGCTTACACATGCACAGCAAAGCAGGTTCTGGCGAATGACGAACACTGTGCCTAAGCGGGTTGCAGCCGTCGCAGCCGCATTTTTACTGATTGCGCTGACCGCTTGCAGCATTCCTTCGGTACGAGCTGCGGCAACTAAATTCATCCGGGAGACATTTGACTCCTATGTTCACTTCTTTACGGAAAAGTCTGAAAGAAGGCAGATTACAGAGTATTACCGTCTCACGGAACTTCCGGATGGATATGCAGAAGAAATCGTCGTAAAAAATGACTCCTGTTGTATTTCCTTCTATCAAAATGAGGCGGGAGATCGGATCATCTTTGCGCAAAGCGTAACAGAAGATTTTGCAATTGATGTAGATAATGAGAATGGGAAACACTCCCAAATTGACCTATCCGGCACAGATGTATCAATTTATGAATCTGCCGGCGTTATGGTTGCAGTGTGGCTTCACGATCAATACGCTTTCAGTCTAACGGTTTATGGAGACTGCGGGATTGACCTGATGATTAAGTTAATAGACTCGGTTCAAAGACAGTGAAACAACAGCACAAACGAAACGAGGGAGGTTGCAGGCTAATGCCGACAACCTCCCGAAGCAACGAACAGAAATCGCATAGAAGGCCGCACTGGGGCGGATGAGTGTGCTAAAAAACACTAAGTCCAATGTCAGATGCTATGGAAAATGAAAGCCGATGCGGAAGCCGGAGACCCCGAAGCCATCCGGCGATATGAAGCCACCCTTGCCAAGCGCAGAGACGAGTACCACAAAAAGAAAGCAAGACAGGAGGAAGTACCAGCATGAAAGAATTGAAGCCAAGAATCCACGAAAACGGCATCGACTACATTCTCATAGGCGATTACTATGTGCCGGACTGAAAGCTGCCGGAGGAAAAACGCCCTGTCGGGCATTGGGGCAGGCTGCATCAAGCCTACCTGCGGATGTACCGTCCCGGTTTATACAGCGAACTCGTTCTCTCCTGCAAGCTGCACACCTACCTTGCCGATCTGAACGAGCAGGCAACGGAAAGATGCAGTCTTATCATTGAGCAGATGGCGGAAGTCGAGGGCGTGGACGAAGCCCTGAAAGCGTCCGACCAGATGCTATGGGTGCAGTCCATGAACTCCATCCGCAGCCGAGCCGAGGAAATCATCAAGCGTGAGTTGATTTATGATTGACGGTCAAGAGCCGGAAAAATCGCATATTTGACGCTGGGAACGCTTCGGACGAGGAATGTATCGCCGGAGCGTTTTCCATTGAAAAATCGCCGTTTTCCCCAAGTCAAGAGCCGGAGAAAACACCCGAAAAACACCCCTATTGCGTAACAGAGGCGCAGAAAGGAGCTTACATGAGAACAGGGCTTACCAAGCAGGAAAAACCACCGATATATGGTTTGACGAGAAAGAGCCGTTGATCTATATCCGCACCCACAACACCGACCTCAAGAACAGGCTGACCGCCTATGCCGCAGCTTACCCCGGCGAGTGCCGCCAGACCGACGCAGACCCGGAAATGGGCTGCATGGAGTTTGAAGTCCGCAAGGGGCGTTTCTCCTTTCGGCTGACTGCACCATACAGCGAGGAACGGCGGAGGGCGGCAAGCGAAGCGGCGAAAAAGTGCGGCGTTCATGGAAAAGTTGCAGCCCTTTAAGAAAATGATAATTGAACTGCTCGCTATTTGCATGATATAATTATTATGGGTTTTTGTAAATTGATTTTTGAAGAAGTCCCGTTGCCTTGAAATTGCTGCTTTTAGAGGGGGGAATCGTATGTTTTACTTCAAAATGGCACTTCTTGAGATGAAAGGGAGACTTGTTAAGACCCTGATTCTTTTCGCAGTGTTTCTCGTACTGTTTACCAGGCTACATACAGCCCTCACGTTGTTGCGGTCTGCCGAAGAAGCAAAGTCCAATGCTTTGAGGAATATCGGAGCTTCTGTAACACTTGATTACGCAAACATCAATGACACCGGCAAACAGCTTTTCACGACAGATATTATGGACAAGCTTTCCTCGGTTGAAAATGTGGTTGGAGTAAATCAGAGCTATGCGGACTTTGCGCTCCCAATCAATTTTCAAAACAGCAAGGCGTATAGCGGGAAAGACCCTCATGCACAGGAAGTGCAGATTGAGAATGAGCCGGGATTTGAAAATAATGTGATCCTTGAGGGGAATATCCGAGCAGAGTATTCGGATGCTTTCAGGAACGGCGCGGCGGCTGTTGCTTCGGGAGCCTATCCGACAGTATCTCAGCCTGGGGCGCTTATTTCGCGCATCCTTGCGGAACAGAATGATTTAAGTCCTGATGACGAGATCGTGCTCCACGCTTATGGGAAAGAGCTTGAACTTCAAGTCGTTGGCATATATGATACGGCAGCGCAGTTCCAAGTTACGTCAGAGAATATTATTGGCGCGGCTGTTTTTGCATATAGTCCCTATAATAGAATATATGTGGATATTGATTCTTTCTCCCTGCTATATGGAACAGACTCGGCGACCTTGCCGATAAGAATATATATCAGTTCCCCTGTCAAGGTGCAGGAAACTGGCGAAAAAATAAAATCCATGGATTTTGATTGGGATGTTTTCCACTTAGTAAACACAACCGCAACGGAATATAGCATGGTGGCGAACAGTATCGAATCTATAACAAGTTTGACGAAAACATTCGTTGTGCTCTTTACTTTGATTATATCTGTCGTGATCGTTATTGTTATGAGCATCTGGGCAGAAGCCTTTCGATATGAAAGCGGGATATGGCTATCCATGGGCGCGTCAAAATGGCGAGCCATTCTGATGCTTCTGGTTTCGACGATAATCATTGCGATCCCCGCTGTTGTCGTGTCCGTTTTATCCTCCAGTGGGCTTGCCTCTCTTATTTTAAGGTATCAGGCAAGTGCGGCTGGAAACAGGGCTTCCAGTGTCAGACAGTTTGTTACAGGGGTAGAAATGGACACAAGCATTGTGGTGGCAGCCCTTAATGCGTCCATGAATATCTTCTTCTTTGCCGTCGTTGCGGGGTCAATATTGCTTGCCTGCATATTGCCGTCGTATGCCGTCTTAAAATTAAAGCCAAGAGAAATACTGTCGAAGAAATAAAGGAGGGAACGTAAAATGATTAGTATGAACAACGTTTGCTTTTCGTATCGTCAAAAAAGAAGAAATCGTGACATATTGGTTGACCTGTCCATGCAGTTTACCCCCGGCAAGGTCTATGCGATTTACGGTCCCTCCGGCGTTGGCAAGACTACTTGCCTCAGCGTATTAGGTGGTCTTGACACGCCAACGAAGGGAAGCATAGAAATCGACGGAACCGATATTAAGACCATCGGATACAGCCAGTTGAGAAAGCAATTTGTGTCCTTTGTTTTTCAGGACTATCATCTGTTTCCGTATATGACAGCAATCGAGAATGTTGTCGTTGCAGCCTCCATCGCAAACAAAAGCAAAGGGCATGAAGCAAAAGAGCAGGCAACCGCATTATTATCCGCCTTGGGATTGGACAGCGATACCATACGCCGACCGATCAGCCAAATCTCCGGCGGTCAGCAGCAGCGCACCGCCATTGCACGGGCACTGATAAAGAACCCGACCTATATTCTGGCGGATGAGCCGACAGGAAATCTGGACAAAGAAAACGCTCAGGTAATTATGGGGATACTGGTCAACCTTGCACATAAGCAAAACAAGTGCATCATCATAGCCACCCATTCAGACTTGGTTTGCGATCATGCTGATGTAACAATGAAAATGGAGGACGGCAAGCTGTTTGTGGAGGGAGAATAATGACATACGCGCACCGCTTATGGCTGATGATAGCCCGAAGAACGCGACACTCGGTATCTCTGTTTCTGCTGGTTTTCTGCCTTTCCCTGCTGGGGATCATAAGCAGCTATTTTGGGAATATCGTTGCGTGTTATCAGCGCTTCGTGGTATCTGATATTGGGTATTCTCTGAAGCTGTACAGAACCGATGGCAATGCCATACCGCCGAACGTGATACAACAAATCTCGCACATTAAAGGCGTAATCGGTTGCAATCAGGAAGCGAATATGCTGGTGCAGCCGGTAAATTTTGCAAATGCGATTCCAGACAGTGAGGATAACCTTTTCGATATACCTGAATCTGATATGGTAAGACTGTACACAGATTCAAACACAGCCTTGAACTTATCATTTGCAAATCACATGGAGTTGGTTGAAGGTATGCTTCCGGCAGATAATGATGCTGGCGTGATCATTGACACGGTTCTTGCTGCAAAGAACAATCTGGGGATTGGCAATGAGATCGTTATAAAGAATCCCGAAACGGGCAGCGAGCTATCTATTCCGATAATCGGCATTTATAAAGCCGTTTCGCTGCCGCAAGAGTCATGGTGGGGTACAAGCGGCAATATTGAATATGGGCAAAGCCCTTATAGCTATTTGTTCTGCACGATTCCAACCCTTGAAGCCCTGCTGGAAAAAGATCTGCCGTCATCTGCCGTTATTGTGTATGGCAAAGACAGGAAATCGCTTGACAACATCAGCGACGCCATTGAACAGATGGGTCTTTCTCCCCAGGATTATCAGTTGCTTAATCGCACAGAAAACCAAATTGGCAGGGGAACGTCTGCCTCTCGTGCAATAAGTTCAGCTTCTGCCGTGCTATCATCGGTAACGATTTTCGTTTCGGCTTTTGTGCTGCTTTTGGTTGTAGTTCTCTGGATGCGAGCCTGTTATAAGGATACTGCCATACTGATTACGTTAGGCGCAAAACGCCACGAGATAGTGTTTGATTATTTCCTTGTGACCTCTGCTATATCAGTTTTCGCATTGCTCCTGTCTCTGCCGGTGTGCAGTCTGATAATCAATGGTTATGGAAACCGCATGATTGAGCATATCTTCGTTGCCACCGGAAATCTTTCCGGGTTAGAAATCGACAATTACATGACCGCTGCCTTAAATCAACCGCTGGAGTGGACAGCATATTTGAAATCGCAGTTTATGCTCCTGCTTGTTGTCTGGACGGCAACGCTTATCGCTTCCGTCAATATTCTGAAAAACAAACCGGCCAAATTATTTAATATGTCATAGAACAGCACAATAGTTCAATACCCGTTCGCCCCAAAAGCGCAATCGACAAAAAGGCGTGTCAAGCATTTTCGCCATTTTTTCAGCGGAAGCCTTCCGTGGCAGTTGACAGCAGTGTGAATATGCATATAATATAATACATAGTAAGAATAAGAACTATTCTTATAACGCCGACACCGTTAAGAGCATTGAGATAAGTAAACAAGTAGACACCCAGTAAAACAACGCTTCTAAGGGCGGAAGGCAAACAGGTTACTTTCACATGATATAACGCTTCTTCAACAGTTTGGTGAGGTTGTGAAAAAGATGGGAAACACATTTGAATAAGTCATTTTATAAGAAATCAATAATGGCAATGCTTTTCGTGTTAAGCTATATAGCGGCTTCGACTGCATTTGCCCAAATTCTACCCTTGTCGGTATTGCAAGATCTCACAAATTCAAATATAAAAGGACGCATATTGTATGATGCTATTCAGGCTGCTGCTGTAATTCCTTTTGCGACAACATATTTTCGCAGTGCAGATTTCAGAAAAACAGAGACACCTTCCAAATGAATACCTTGGGGGCTTATTGGCGTTTGTGCCATATTGGTAACAATTATTCTGCCCGAGAGGTTATACGCTTTCTGGTTTTACTTAATTATTGTTGGATGCGGAGAAGAATTTGTTTTTCGAGGTTATTTGCATCGAGAGTTGCGAAAAACATTTAATTTCAAAGTATCCGTCATCCTGGGCGGATTAGTGTTTGGATTTGCACACGGATATTCACATTTTATGATACAGGGAGGAACAATTACCGGTATCCTTAGTGAGCTCGGTGGTGGCATTGTTGGAGCACTGGTGTTCTCCGCGATATACGAAAAGAGCAACTCAATAGGCTGGCCAATTTTGATTCATACTTGTTTGGATTTTGTGGGGTATCTGATATAGGCTATATTTTCGCAGGTATTGTGCTTTAAAGAAACTATCTTTGCGGTTAATACCTATTATTAGAGCCTGACGCAGTTAGCCATACGGGATAGACATTTTGCTCCAACATTCATAAAGAACTTGATTCTGACGGTGCTTTTTACAATTCAGATGATTCGATCAGTTCCATTGAAATAGGAAACTCAATCCGACTGCCAAATTAGCGCAAGTTCTCTGCATTGCCTTAAATAAGAGGCTTGAAGACAGGAGGGGACTATGGAGAATATGATGCTGCTGGTTTTGGGGATATGTATATCCGTCCTCGGTATCGTAAATATACGGGGGAATATCAGTACGATACATTCCTACAATCGGAGAAAAGTGAAGGAGGAGGACGTTCCTAAATACGGGAAAGCGGTCGGCACAGGAACACTCATTATGGGAGTATCTCTTGTGCTGGCATATATAGCGGCATTTTGGAATGAGAGCATGATGCCCTATATCGTTTTTCCGGCAGTTATCATTGGCTTGGCATTTATCCTGTACGGGCAAATCAAGTACAACCACGGCATTTTTTGATGCTCCAAAACAGCCCTGCAAGAGGCGCCTCCTGCAGGGCTGTTTTTTTGCTGATGAAAAAAGCCCTTGCGGCGCAGGCAACCCTGCGTATGGAAGGGAAAAAAATCAGCGGGTCCCGTCAAGATTTATGCGCAAAATTATTTGCAGGCTCCGGCTGAGTGAAAT
>OLXB01000918.1_pt1 | contig 11492 bp, 10 predicted proteins | sample 1673681 | NCBI WGS metagenome assembly OLXB01 (sample SAMEA103958121, study PRJEB25191) | human gut metagenome
CCTGAACGTCAATGCCCATACCTACACGGTCACGGCGCGTTTTGACAATATCGGCGGCTTAAAACCTCGGGCTTCCGTCAAGAGTGCCGGTGTTGTCGTCGGTCGCGTCAAGTCCGTGACATTCGATCAGGAAACGTTCCAAGCTAAGGTCGAGATTTCCGTGGATAGCCGCTACCTATTTCCTGTCGATAGTTCACTGAAGATTTTGACTTCGGGACTACTCGGCGAGCAGTACATCGGGATTTCGGCCGGCGGTGAGGATGAAAACTGGAAAGACGGGTCGGTTGCCGAACGCACGCAGTCGGCTGTTGTTCTTGAAAACCTCATCGGACAGTTCTTGTATCAATCGGCCGAAAAGGGCGGATTGGAAAAATAACTATGACAAAACAACGTAGCAAAATCCTCGTGCTTTGCGCGGCGGCTTTCCTTGTCGGATGCGCCCAGATTCCGCCCGGAGCCGGCGAGAATCCGGACGACCCGTGGGAAAAACTCAACCGGAATACGGCGGCCTTTAACGACACGGTCGATGAGTATGTGATGGAACCGGTGGCACGCGGGTATCGCTCGGCCGTTCCCAATCCGGTGCGTGAAGGCATTTCCAATGTGTTTTCCAACCTCGGCGAACCGAAAAATTTCTTGAACAATGCGTTGCAGGGAAATCTTGACGGCGCCGCCGCATCGCTGTACCGGTTGATTGTGAATACGGTATTCGGCTTGGGTGGAATTTTCGACGTGGCCGGGACGGTGGCCGGCGTGGCGCCGCGCGAGCAAGGATTCGGAACAACGCTCGGCGTGTGGGGGGTTCCTTCGGGACCCTATTTGGTGTTGCCGTTTTTCGGACCTTCGAGTGTGCGTGATGCGCCCTCGCTTGCCGTGGATTTGGCTGCACATCCGGTCACTTATGTCGATCACGCTTGGATTCGGTGGGGAACGTCGGGATTGCGGGCCGTTGACGTTCGCACGAGTCTTTTGCCACTGACCGATACGGTTAAAGCTTCCGTTGACCCGTACGTGATGACGCGCGAGGCGTATCTGGGAAATCGGCGCAAAGCCATCGGGTCAGGCGATGAAAATGAATCGTTTGCCGTCGACGAGTTTGAAGATGAGGATTCGGAGGAAATGTGATGTTACTCGGCTTTTTCCCAAGAACAATCCGGCGATCCGAATCAATGGGTTCTTTCGATTAGCAATCAAGTCCTCGATTTGATTCGCGGTGATGCCAAGTTGGCAGCGGGTGACTTCGGTCGCGTTCATGTTTTTGTGAACGATGTTGTGATGCCGACCGTGGATTTTTTGCGCATGACGCGCATGTGCGTCGGGCCGAAATGGCGCACCGCAACACCCGAGCAAAGAGCAAAACTGCAGGACCTATTTCGTGAACAGTTGATTCGCGTTTACTCCGGAGCACTTTCGGCCGTTAAAAATCAAAAGGCCGAACTCGCACCGAGCCGTTTAAAGCCCTCGGATAAGGATGCTCTCGTACGCACGGTGCTCGTTGAGGCCGGAAAGCCGGATATTCACCTCGATTACCGGCTCAAGAAAGTCAAAGGGCTTTGGTACATCGTCGATGTGAATGTCGAAGGCATTTGGCTAGTGGACAACTACCGCAATCAATTTGCCGGGATTGTCAATTCTTCGGGTATCGAGGGATTGATTGCCGAGTTGGAAAAGAAAAACGCGGGAGCCTAGGGAATGCGGCTTTTTGAAAAAAGCATGACGCTTGCTAACGTCGCAACTCTCAAAAAAGAAGGTATTGCGGCGATGGATTCGGGCGATACGAGCATAGATCTTTCCGCTGTCACGCGTGCGGATTCTTCTGCCGTATCGGTTCTACTTTCCTGGGAGCGCTATGCCAAGGAGAAAGGTCTGACATTGCAGATTGTGCACGTGCCGTCATCGCTTGAATCACTCCTTGTTTTGTATGGGGTCAGGAGCCTATTTGACAGAATAATCGTGCGTGATAATTGACAAACACGGTGTGCTTTGAAATAATCCGTGCTCCTTGGCGCATTAGCTCAGTCGGTTAGAGCAGAGGAATCATAATCCTTGTGTCCGCGGTTCGAATCCGTGATGCGCCACCAGATTTTCAGACCGCTTCCTTGTGCGCAGGGAAGCGGTTTTTTGTTCCCTTAGCAAGGGAATATTTGATATCTGTCAATTCCGATAAGACAATTGTGCCTTGGATTCGGAGATACAATCAATTACAAATGAAAGGCTCCCATTGGAGTCTTTTGTTTTCTACGGCGCTTTTGCCGGGTTTTTCTCTTTTACGCCCCCGGAGGGATTAAGAAGGGGCGAACTTACTGGTAATACACACATGTCAACAAAAAGTAATGGAAATCGTTATATAGCCATCGGACTGATGCTCTTTGCACTCTTTTTCGGTGCCGGTAACTTGATTTTCCCCGCAGCGATGGGGCAAAGTGCCGGCGTGAATGTATGGTGGGCCCTTTTGGGCTTCTGCATTACGGGCGTAGGCTTGCCGGTATTGGGTGTCATGGCGATGGGCTATTCGGGTTGCCGCAGTCTGCAGGAGCTTGCGAGCCGCGTTCATCCCTTGTACGGTCTCTTTTACACGATTATCAGTTACATGGCCATCGGACCGTGCTTTGCCGTTCCGCGTACAGGAACGGTTTCGTTCGAAATCGCCGTGCGCCCCTTCCTGCCCGAAGGGATCTCTGAAATCGCTTTGCCGATCTTCTTGGCCATCTTTTTTGTCATCACGTTCTGGCTCTCGGCCACGCCGTCCAAACTCGTCGACCGCGTCGGTAAGTTACTGACGCCCGCCCTTGTTTTGACGCTCGGTCTGTTTATTCTGCAGTCCTTCGTGGTCCCGATGGGCGAACCACAGGCAGCTTCCAAGGCCTATGCTACTCCGACGATTGCGACTATTCAGGGTATTTTGGACGGCTACAACACCCTTGATGCCATCGCGTCTCTGATTTTCGCCGTGCTCGTGATTTCGGCGGTTAAAGAGTCGGGTGTTGTCGAAAAGGGTGCTGTGGTCAAGCAGGTTTACAAGAGCGGTTTGTTAGCCGGCTTCCTTCTTGCCGTTATCTATGCCTTTGTGGCTAAAATCGGCGCCGAGAGTGTCACGGCTATCGGCATGCAGGAAACCGGAGCTCCGGTTCTGGCCGAAAGCGCCAAGGTGCTCTTCGGAAATTCCGGTGCCCTGCTGCTTGCCGCCATCGTGCTCCTTGCCTGCCTGACGACGGCTGTCGGACTTGTTACGTGCTGCGCTGCCTATTTTCAGAAGTTAACGGGGAAATTGTCCTACGTGACTTGGGCGGCCCTCTTCTGCGTTGTGTCGTACTTAATCGGCCTGTTCGGATTAAAGACCATCATCGTCTCGACGATTCCGGTTTTGATGTTCATCTACCCGCTCTGCATGGCATTAATGGCGTTAGCTTTCATGCATAACTGGTTTGACGGACGTCAGTGCGTGTATGTCTGCACGATGGCCTTTACCTTCGTGATGGCCTTAATCAGCGGCCTTGAGACGGCGAATGTTTCTCTCGGAAACCTCGGTTCCTTCTTGCATGAGACGGTTCCGCTGTACTCCTCCGGTTTAGGCTGGATTTCCTTTGCCGTCGCCGGTGCCATTGTCGGACTGTTCTGGAAGACCATTAAGCCGATTGCTAAGTAATCGGATTGTAAGGTCGTTTAAAGCCGATCTTCTCGATGCGGGAAGGTCGGTTTTTTTCATGGGCGCGCCGTTAGAGGTGTCCCGTTAATTCACAAGTTTTCCTGACTTCGGCGATGCGCCTCCCTAGCGTGCCCAGAACTGTTCATCGAACAGCGGGGCGATGGCTTTTTGCCAGGGTTTGAGGAACATCGTCCTCGTTATCACCTTTCCGGACTTCATTTTGACCTTGATGGTGGTAATCGTCTTCGCATAGAAGAGCGCCTTATCGACACTCATCGGGATATTGGCCAGCGCAAGCCGCCGTTCTAATTCCTTGTAGACCTTCAGCGCGATGAAGCAGATGCAGATATGCGCCTGGATTCTCTTTCGGGTGAAGTGGAAAATCGGACGGATTTCCAATTTTGATTTGGCAACGCGGAACGCCCTCTCGATGCGCCACAGCTGCTTGTAGGCGTCATAAATCTCGTCGGCCGTCTTGTCCGCATTCGTGACATACCCCTTAAGGCCGTCCCACTTCTGATCTTGCTGGACTTTGTCGTAATTGATTGAGACGCTGACCTTGCCCTTCATTTCCAGGAATTTGTTGTACCCTCGGCGGTTTACTTGCTCCTTCCCGAGCTTTCCTTGTTTAAACGCTTTTTCCAACCGCCGGATGCCTTTATCTCGGTTATAGGCATCCTTCCGGGCTCTCTCTCCGCTCCACCCGACGAGAAGCCGTCGCTTCTCGCTTAACTGAATTTCCTCAAACGCTCCGTCTACCCGATTGCATCCAAGCACTTTTGCTTAGATGGATTGGGCCATGTTTTTTATCCGAGCGCCAAGAATGTACCGGTAGCCCAGCGCCTCGAGTTCCCGGATGTTCTCTTTGTTCATCAGCCCGGAATCGGCAACAATAATGAAGTCCTCCAGGTCGTACTTCTTCACGAAGCCTTCGATAATGGGAAGCATGGTTTTCCCTTCGTACTTGTTGCCCTCGTGGATGCAATACGCAAGCGGATACCCGCCCAGACTGACGAGAAGGCCCAAGATAATCTGCGGATTGCGATGCTTCCCGTCTTTGGGCCAGCCCGGTATTCGAAGTTCGTCTTCATAATCGGTTTCAAAGTACAGCGTTGTCACGTCATAGAAGACGACGCCGAGCGTTCCTCCGAGAATTTCCTTTGTGTGCCTGACACTGATTTCCTGGACACGTTCCTGCTCCTTCGAGTTCAGTTTGTCGAGATATCGATAAATCCTATCGAGTGACACATCCTCGTCGTAGTAAGCCTTCAGATACTCGGCTGTCGCCGTCTTGCTCGACGGAAAACTCAATCGAGAGATGACAAGAGCGCGGAGAACGTCGTCTTTGATGCGGTCGAAGCCAATCGAACGGAAGGCGTGATCCAAAACAAGCTCAGTGCCGTTGATGAGGACATCTTCAATCTTCTCCAAGAGAAGCTTCGTGGTCTGTTCCTCCTCTTCCCAGCCGTTGAGGTCCAAGGCAGCTTGGCCGTTGTGCTCATCAATCCATTCTTGCCCACGTAAGAAGAGCCGCTCAATTTCCTTCGAATCATCGCTTGTGCCGATTGTGCAGAGTTCCTTGTACCCCTCACTCTTATCGACGATGACGACGCTGGTTCGACCGGAGCGGTTCTTTTTCTTCCTGATATGCATGGATTCCGCCAAAAAAACGACAAAATCGACTTGCGCCTCCCTAAACGGGAGGCGCAGACCTCGTACACGATTGATTTTACAGGAAATAATTTTTTGGCTTTAAAACCCCGCCGAAGTCAGGAGATCGTTTAAAGCCGATCTTCTCGATGCGGGAAGGGCGGTTTTTTTTCATGGGCGCGCCGTTAGAGGTGTCCCGTTAATTCACAAGTTTTCGGGCTACGCCAAATGAAAAATTTTTAGCCTGAAAACCATTGTGAATCAAGGAGTTAGTTGCTTTTGAGGTGATAAAGTCAGAAAACGTTGCACTACACAAAAACGAAGTTTTTTGCCCCTTAAAGCCTTATGCCACAAGGGGTTTTGCGTTTTTAAGGTGAAAAAGTCTTTGTGCGATAAAAATCAAAAGGTCGGATTTCGATTTGCGGGGCGTACGGACATAAAGAAAGACCCGACAGAAACTCTGCCGGGTCCATGCTACCGAATTCCAATTGAAAGCGCTTAGGCCTTTTTGCGCACGGTCAGGATCGGAGCGTTTCCGTCAATACCGACAAGGGCTGCCGCAGCCAGGAACACAAGCTGGGGTCCCAAATGCGTATCGACGGCTTCGAAGTACTCTTTGAGCGAGTGCTCGCCGACGTCTTTTCCACCCGAGCCGAGGCACGTTGCCGGAATATCGTGACTCATCGGAGCATTGGCATCGGTCGAAGCCATGTCATAGCGCGTTAATTCGATACCTAAAGCCTCTTGTGCGGCGCGCGAGCACTGCAAAACAGGGCACGTATCGGGACGCACTCCGGCCGGACGCATGCCGATTTGAGTCTTGGTGAGTTTAAGTTTTAAAGCGTCGTCCGTGACACCCCAAATGGCATTTTCTTCCTCAACGGCGTCTTCAAAGGCTTTTAGGATTGTCGATTCGAGTTTAACGAGTTCCTTGTTGTCAACGCTTCGCATGTCCACCTGAACTTCGCAGTGGGCGGCAATGGCATTGACCGTCGTGCCGCCGGAAATCGTTCCGATGGTAAAGGTTGTTTTCGGGGTCTCCGGGACCTTGATATGGGCGACGCGGGCGCCGGCGATGCAGACAGCGTGAATCGCACTCGGATTTTTCCCGAAACGCAAGAACGAGTGTCCACCGGGACCGTCAACGGATAAAAGCCAACGGTGAGAGCCTGTGGCTCCCTTTAAGACACGGTTGATGTCTGTCCCGTCCACGGCAATAAAACCGTCAATCGGGTAGTGGGCGCACAGGTACTTGGAGCCGCGAATGTCGCCGTTTCCTTCTTCTCCGACGGTTCCGACAAACCAAATGTCGCCTTCGGTCTGAATATTCAGTGTGTTAAAGCAACGCAAAACCTGCAAGAGGGCGCGCAGACCCGAGCAGTTGTCTCCGATGCCCGGGGCCGTGTAACGCGTGCCTTCGATCTTGACGGTGACGTCGGTATCGGCTGGGAAAACCGTATCCATATGAGAGGCTAAAACAAGGACCGGACCGTTTCCTTTGCCGGGACGCCGACCGATAACGTTACCGATTTCATCGATGGTGACGTCTTTTAGTCCATAGGCCTTAAGGCGTTCGACGAGGGCGGCAGCGCGCTTACCTTCGTCAAAGGTCGGGGCCGGGATTTCACAGATTTCAACTTGTTCCTTCAGGCCGCGGTCAACTTCCGCAAGGGCAAGGTCCAGGGCTTTTTTGACGGTATCGGAGGCTTTTAATGCCGCAAATGTGTCTTGTACGTTTTTCTCAAGAGGGGGAAGGGAAATTGTCATGACGGTATCCTGAAATCGATAAAGAAAAGCAAACAACGAAACCGGCCATGGATAAGCCGGTCTCTAAGGCAAATGTCTTACAAGGCCCACACCGTCAATATAGCAAGACGGACACGATTCGGGATTGATTTTCTCGGAAAGTTGCCGAAATCGTCAGGTCGAGCTAATAAAAAAACACCGCAGGGCAGTGCCTACGGTGTTTCGGGTATTTGGTGGGAGCGCAGAGACTCGAACTCTGGACCGACGGATTAAGAGTCCGCTGCTCTACCAACTGAGCTACGCTCCCGTTCTCGATAATGGCTGATCCATTGGTGGGTCGTGCGAGATTCGAACTCACGACCAACGGATTAAAAGTCCGCTGCTCTACCGACTGAGCTAACGACCCCCTTAAACCAAGCGGTCTGCCCAAGTTCGCAGAGGAACAGTCAACCGAGATGGCGAATTAAACACGAATTTCACGGGGTTGTCAAGGTTCGTTTCGAGCCTAGTGACACGGACGGTGTTTGTGTTGCAACAAGCGAAACATAACCGGTCGGCAAGAGGGAGCGAGAAAGTATTTCAGTGCGTTTTCGCGCACCGCATGAGTGCGACGGATTGCCGGAAGGGAAAATTAACCGTCTTTATGCCGTTTTGTCTCCGATGTTAGGGAAAACACTAATACATTTGACCACAACAAACCGTGCAAATTTTAAAAAGCAGTGCATAATGAAAACGTGAAATGGCGGTTGAGAACCTGCTCAATCTGATTTAAAGCCTCATTTCCATAGTCTGAAGCTTTTGAGGATAAATGAGTGATCTAGCAATAACGGTTCTCGGTCGCCTGTGACGGGTTAATAGTTAAAATCTATTTGTAAGGAGACTGCATCATGGCAGCCGATAAGAAGCGGGTTGATTCGGTGCGTGTTGAACGCGTCAGTGATCAGAGTGAACGGAAAAAGGCGCTTGCCGCGGCCTTGGCCTATATTGAAAAAGAGTTCGGGAAGGGTTCGATTATGCGCATGAGCGATTCGGACCACGTCGATAACGTGGAAGTTGTCAGCACCGGCTCGCTCGGTCTGGATTTGGCGCTCGGAGTCGGGGGACTGCCTCGCGGTCGTGTTGTGGAAATCTTCGGACCGGAAAGTTCCGGTAAGACCACGCTGACGCTTCAGGTCATCGCCGAAATGCAGAAAATGGGCGGAACCTGTGCCTTTATCGATGCCGAACATGCCCTGGATGTGCAGTATGCGCAAAAGCTCGGCGTTAAGCTCGATGATTTACTCCTTTCGCAACCGGATACGGGCGAACAGGCTCTGGAAATTACCGATGCGCTGGTGCGATCCGGATCGGTGGATTTGGTTGTCATCGACTCGGTTGCTGCCTTAACGCCACGTAGTGAAATCGAAGGCGATATGGGCGATGCCCTTCCCGGTTTGCAGGCGCGCCTGATGAGTCAGGCTCTTCGCAAACTCACGGCTTCGATTACGAAAACCAAGACCCTGGTGATTTTCATTAACCAGATTCGTATGAAGATCGGGATTGCTTACGGCAATCCGGAAGTGACGACCGGCGGCAATGCCTTGAAGTTTTATAGCTCCGTGCGTATCGATATTCGCCGCAAGCAGACTTTAAAACGCGGTGATGAGATTTACGGATCGGAAACGCGCGTGAAGGTTGTTAAAAACAAGGTCGCGCCTCCGTTTAAGGAGGCGACGTTCGACATTCTTTACGGCGAAGGCATCTCTCGGGAAGGCGAAATGCTCGATATGGGTGCCGACCTAAATGTCATCGAAAAGAGCGGCGCTTGGTATAGCTACGAGGGCGAGCGTATCGGACAGGGGCGCGACAATGCCCGCGAGTATTTAAAGAGCCACCCCGATGTTGCCTCCGAGATTGAAAATAAGATTCGCTCCTTGCGCGGAATGCGCGCCAAGCCGACAAGCCTGACGCCGGGAGTTGCTGCTCCGGCGCCCGAAGTTAAGGCTAAGGAAAAGGCGCCGGCCGCCGACGAGTATGACATCTGATTGCCCGAACAAAGCGACCGGAAAGTCCCGGTCGCTTTTGTCGCAAGCTGTCGCATTTTTATCGCGTCGGGAGTATTCCAGGCGACAGTTACGCGAGCGTCTGATCGAACGCATCGACGGGATATCTCAAACGCCCGACGATGTCGATCAGGCGCTCGATACGCTTGAAGCCAAGGGCTACCTAAATGACGAGCGATTTGCCCAAGCTCTTTGCCGGGCTCGCGCTAAACGCTACGGCAATGCGCGTCTTGCCCTGGAGTTGCGTCAAGCTGGTGTTGCCCCGGAAATTGCCCGCAAAGCCCTTTGTGAGCAGGAAGACGAATACGACCGGGCTCTTGAGGCTTGGCGTAAACGCTTTCGCACAGCTCCTGACTCGGATAAAGAGCGGGCGCGCCAGATTCGCTTTCTCGCTTCCCGGGGCTTTCCGTATGACGTGATTCGTCGCGTTCTTGAAGCGGCACCGAGAACTTCGGAGTGACCTGTTGCGGTTAGCGTGTTTTTTTGAAAAACGCTACACTGCGCAATTACATTAGGGTTTTCCCGAATTAAGGACGCTTTTCCCGTGGAATATTTGTATGACTTGCTCGTGAATCTGCACTGGGGTGCGGTCGGGCAGATTATCTTGATTGATTTACTTCTCGGTGGCGATAACGCCGTTGTCATTGCACTGGCTTGTCGAGACTTGCCGCACAATCACAGGTTGCAAGGCATTGTCATCGGCACGGCCGGGGCCATCATCCTGCGCGTGATTCTCATTACGTGTGCCGTGGCCCTGCTGGACTTACCGTTCCTGAAAGTGGCCGGCGGAGCCCTCCTGGTTTGGATCGGTGTGAAGTTGCTACTGCCGGAAGCGGAAAAAGCCGGTGAGAAAATCGCCTCGAGCACAAAACTATTTACCGCCGTCAAGACCATTATCATCGCCGACTTCATCATGAGCTTGGATAACGTGCTTGCTATCGCGGCAGCTGCGCAGCAGGCTCATGACGATCACCAGACGCTTTTGGTGATTTTCGGTCTTTTGGTTTCGATTCCGTTTATCGTATTCGGTAGCCAGATTGTTCTGGCCTTCCTCGATCGTTTCCCGATTATCGTTTGGTTCGGCGGAGCGCTTTTAGGCTGGATTGCCGGGTCGATGATTTCCACCGATGCAATCATGCTCGAGCATCTGCCGCAACTAGCTAAGTACCACACGGTTGCCTGTATTGCCGGCGCGGCGCTTGTTGTGGCGATTGCGCTCTTATTAAGGAAACGTCGCACCGCACAGGGCGCCTAAAGAGTACCGGCTAAAAGGCGCTCTGTAGCCAGTAAAAGATTGCGGGCTGTCCCGGTCGCATCCGGTGTAATGGTCGGTTCAACTAGACCGTCCTTGCCGAGCAAAATGCGCGTCGGAACGCCGGCTCGATGCGCCGCTTCCAAATCTCGATTCTTATCGCCGAACGCAATGCTTGTCGTCAAATCGATGGCAAGCTCCTGAGCAGCTTGCAAAAAGAGTCCGGGTTCGGGTTTGCGGCAGTGACAGACAACGTTGTAGGCGGCAACAGGGGCGTCTTTTAAGTGCGGACAGCAATAAATGCCCGATAACGGGGCACCGGCTTTGTCAAAAAGTGTTTTGATGTGCTCGTTTAAGCGGGCTAAATCAGCCGGAGTAAAAAAGCCGCGGGCAATTCCCGATTGATTGGAGACAATTACAAGGGCAAAGCCGTGCTCTTTCCAAGCGCGACACGCCTGAAGGACTCCGTCTATGAGGGTAAAGTCCTCGATGCGATACACGTAGCCGTGATCGATGTTAATCACGCCGTCCCGATCGAGGAATACCCCGCGTAGCCCCATTATTTATCGCCTGTCGGATAGGTTTGCGACAAGTAGTGCATGTATTTGGCCGTACCTTCCTCGACGCTCTTAAAGTGCACATCGCAACCGGCGGCGCGCAGCTTTTCAAGATTCGCCTGTGTATAGGCCTGATACTTACCTTTCAAGTCTTCGGGGAAGGGGATGTACTCAATGAGACCTTCCTCAACGGCTTCTTTGAGGGTTCTCTTTTTCTCAGATAAGGCATTGACGACACTTAAAGCAACGTCGTTAAAGGGTTGAGCCCGGCCGGTGCCGCAGTTATAAATACCGCTGACGGGTTTATTGAGAAAGTGCATGGCAACGGCAATCACGTCTTCGACGAACACAAAGTCGCGCATCTGCCCGCCGTTTCCGTACCCGAGGCACCCTTCGAATAGACGCACCTTGCTTTCCTTTTTAAACTGGAAGTACTGGTGGAAGGCAACGCTTGCCATACGTCCCTTGTGCTGCTCGTGCGGTCCGTAGACGTTAAAGTACCGAAGTCCGATTACCGGTGCCGTCAAACTCTTAGCCCGACGCCGCAACACTTGATCGAACATCCTTTGAACGTTTACGGCTACTCCAAATACCTTTTC
>OLXB01000924.1_pt1 | contig 11445 bp, 7 predicted proteins | sample 1673681 | NCBI WGS metagenome assembly OLXB01 (sample SAMEA103958121, study PRJEB25191) | human gut metagenome
CAATATAGAACTTTAATTGTCTTTTGTCAATTAAATTAAAGTAAAAGAGATTTGCTTAGCAAATCTCTTTTTAGTTATTCTAATTAAAAACTTGATATTTTGTTTTTTCTGCCTTCTTTTTTAATTCTTACAATAGATAAATCTAATGACCCTTCATCTAAATCTCCATAGCTATATGATTTCCCTTTTCCGGTTTCGCCCCACAAATGAATTTCTGGCGGAAGTTCTTTTGTGTAAGCAATGCTAAATAAAATCTTTGCTAACGATATTAAGCCTTCCTTATTTGCTTCGATTTCGAGTAACTTATTACTAGGTTGAGTTATCGTTATAGATGCATTATTTTCCCAAATATACTCAAACTCATCTTCGTTAATTTCAAACTCTATTTTCATTTTTAAATCTCCTATACAAAGAAAATATGAATATTTCCAATCATCTTATATCATCCCGTAAGCAAAGTTGGTTTAAAAGTATATGCAATTCTTGGACATTACATCTATTATGAACCAGCACATTACTATGAAAAACATAGTAAGTATGGAAATCTTTTACTTCGAAGTTGTAGGTGGTTTCGGGGGTTTCAACGTGTTCAGTTTTTAAAGATTCTATTTCAACTTTGCTGCCGTCACTGATAAGCAGATTGTCTCTTTCTTTCAGTTCATTTGCAGGCACAAAGCCTTTTCCGTCTACATGAAAAGGATGTTCCGCTGTGCAAACAATTTCTTCGCCATTAACAAAAACATGATGCCACTCTTGGGTTTTGTTGCGGAAAAGACGCACCACCTCTTTGTAGCACTGCTTGCCTGTTTTTTCGTCATAGGCAAGCACCTTGTCTCCGACTTCTATTTCTTCTATCGGTTTAAGCGTTTCTTTTCCCGCTTGGTCTAAACATGCTACAAGCGTCCCTGCTTTGAAACATTTCGGAGCTGCGCTCTTTATCGCCTGTGCTGCTTTGCTTATGCCGAATGACACCATTGCAAGTGTCATGCTTATTGCAAATGCGGACGCCCACTCTTCGCTTATGTAATCGGCAAAACCTTTCCAGAAATTTCCACCGCTTTTAAATCCCGCTATTATACCGCCTGACAACAACGATATACTCGTTCCGATTGCCGCAGACAGATAATACGGTACAAATGCCGGGCACATTATTGCCAGAATCGTTGCCGCTACTATTATTCCTATTGCCAACAATTTGCCCCAGTCGCTTCGCCAGAATGCCTGCCACTTGTTTAGCTCGGGAGGGTCGTAAGTCAACGCCGTTTGCGTTTCGATTGTGTATTCATTATAAAGCTCGTTGACGGGGTTTGTCAAGGTCGAGTTTTGGAGGTTCAGGCCGTATATTGTCGCTGCGTTTGCAAGCGCCGTTTCGGGGTTGCCGGAGTCGACGTATCTTTTTGTCTCGGGGCTGTAATATCTTCCGTTTATGTAATACAATCCGCTTTCAGTGTCGTAATATTGACTTTTCCAGCGGATTGGGTTGAACTCGGCTACGTCAACGCCGTCTATCTTTGCGTTGTTGAAGTTGCTTGACGTTGCGTTTCCCCATGCGTCGTACTCGTACCGCGCTACCTCGTCCACCACAAAGCCCGCTTGCGCTATGTTTTGATGCGCTCTGACAACCGACCTTACGTTGCCTTGCACGTCTTTGAGGAAATAATAATACTCCTGATATACCTTGAAGCCCATTATCCCTTCCGCGTCGTAAAGATACCTTATGCGCGCGTTTCCTCTGTGCTCCTCTATTATTTTTCCTCCGTCGCGGAAATACTCCGTTCTTTCGTTTCCCTTTGTTTTGGCATATCTTGTCCCCTGCGCGTCGTACAGATAGCTTGTCTCTCCAATGCTTTTGAGCAGGTTTCCCCTGTGCCAGGTCATCTCCGTTCCGCCGAAATTCGTGCAGTTGCCCAGATTGTCGTAGGCAAACTCTTTATCTCCACGCCGCGTCAGTCTCCCGCACTCGTATTCGTAATTTGTCCTCGCTCCGTTTGTTTCCTCCCAATCAAGGCTTCCGTCGGCGTTGTAACCGTAGGTCGTGTACGCGCCTCCCGCCGTCTCCTCCGCTATTAGCCTGTCCGCTTTGTCGTACATGTATTGCGCCTGCTGTCCCTCCGACACGGGATTCTCCCGCGTCAGCCTGCCGCGCGCGTCGTATTTGTTTTCAAAAACTTTGGAGATATTTTCCGACAAACCTAAGCCGTCATAGCTGTATGTTATTTTTTCCTTGCTCGTCGTACCGTATTTGTACTCGTTTTTTATTGTCAAAAACTCGTATGCGTCCACGTTTATCTGCTTTTCTCCGAGTCTGCCCAACTTGTCGTAAATATATTTTACTCTCCCTTGGTCTCCCTCTAACGGCATGGAGTTCACATTAAAATACTCTCCCGCCATGTCGTTTGTCGAAATCAATCTCGGCTCAATAAGCTTTTCTTTGTCGTAAACCGTTTCGGAACGCGAAGTATATTCGGCACAGATATACTCCGTCGTCTGTTCATCGGTTTTTTTCATTTTAAAATCGCCTTTGTCGGAGGAGCTGATGTATCCCGTGCAGTTGTTGAAGTCGTCGTAAGTATAGGTATAGGTGCGGTTTTCAAAGGGGTCGTAAATCTCCGTCACCTCTGCCAAACCTGCGCTTTCTTCAAGCGTCTGCCGCGTGAACACCGTCGTTTTCGCATTGCTTGCCCAGTCGCTTTTTTCCTCCAAGCTGCTCGTTCTTCCGTACTTGTCCGTCGTCACCTTGACTTCGTCCGCGCGCGTCGCGCTTCTGTAACGTCGGGCGGTAACCGTGCCCGCGGCGTAATCTGCTTCGTTTGTTACCAACAGGTTGCCCGCCGTCTGCCCCAACGCTTTCAGAAAAACCTTTGTCAAGTCGCCGGCATTGTTGTATTCAAAATCAAAGCAATAGTTACCCTCCCAATCGGCACCGACGGGCGCGACAGATTTCAGCCTGCCGTTTTGGTCGTAGTTCAGGATGTTTTTGCCGCCCGCGTTGTTCTCGACGCTCGCAATTCTTCTCAACGCCGAGTCGTAGGTATATTGTGTAATCACAGCGTTCCCCGCCGCTTCCGTTCTGCCGTTTACCGCCGTGCTTTTAAGCATTCCCAACGGAGAGTCGAAGGTATCCGTGACTACGTTGAACGGAGTTTTTTGCTCTGTTTTTACGTCGGTTGCCGTCGTTTCGAAAACTATTTGCTCGTCGGTGTCGGGATGCCGCAAGGTTTTTTTGCAAAGCTCTCCGTACGCGTCGTACCCGTACAGCGTCCGGGCGCCGTATTCGTCCGTCTCGCACAGTACGCGGCCTTTCAGGTCGATGTAAGTCTTTGAAAAACTTTCTTTGTGCTCCGGCACGGGCTTGCCCTTGTCGTTTGTCTTTGCAAAACGGTTGCCTTCCGTTACCGTCATCATACAACTTTCCGTTGTTTCAAGCTCGTCCGAATGAGTCAGAAAATGCGGAATAACGTAAGTGTAAACGTCGCCGTCGGGCGAAACGGTTTCATGAAAATATTGCGCGCGCGTGCCGTTTCCGTAAGCATCCGAACCGAAAACAAGCGGAAACTCCTTTTCGTCCGTGCACAGGATAACGCTGTCCACCTTTCGTTTTTCGGTGCAGTCGCAAAGCGACAAAACAAATTCCGCTCCGTTTGCGGATAGAGACCGCGCCTTGAATCTGCTCAGATACGTTGCCTGCAAATCCTTGTCCGACATATAACAATCTTCGTTTATTTCAAGCGTCTTGTATTCCGATACGCTGTTGTCGCGGTATTTAAGCCGAGTTACCTTGTCAAGCCCCGCCCATTCCGTGCCGTCGGTTAAACAATACCTCGAACTCGGCGCATAACACAGTCTCGCGTCGCCCAGCATAATGTCGGTTTTTGTTCCGTCGGTTAAAATTTCCAATTCTATTTTTTCGATGTCATCATTAGAAATCACAACGGGCACGGACACGTATTGCCACGCTCCCGCCGCACTGCCGTCGACAACTGCAACGCCTTCGTCAATAACTTTGTTCGTCGCGGAGTTTCTTGACGACACGACAACTCTTGCTTTTGGCGACTTTACGCGCTTGTCAAGCCACAGCCAGAAGTTGACGCAAAAACGGCTGTAATGGGGACATTTCGATTTTCTGTACTCTGCGGCGGCATCAGGCTCGATTATGTCCGTTATGCTGTTGCCGACAAATTTAACAACGTTCTGCCCGTTTATTTTTCTGTTCTGAACCGAACCGTAAAACGGTAGCTTTGCGCCCGCGATTTTCTCCGTCGTTCTGAGAGAGGTAGAGCTGTCGTCGTCCGTTTCGAACACGGCGGTGGTAAACCCCATCGCATTGAAAAAATAAACAATCCGCAAATCGTTTTCGTCGTTATCCGACGCGCCGTTCCTGTACCTCACGACCGTTGCCGCGCCGGCATACCTTTGATAGGACAAATTCGTGCGTCGGACGACGTCGGACGCGGCAACGCTTATTTCGCTTTCGCCCTGAGCGCTTATAGATGCGCTTGGTGCATAACCTTTGACAACCTCGGTAAGTCTATCGGAAGAATAATCGAATTTCAAAGCCGTTTTTTCGGGCAGAGACGCTACGCCGTCAAGCAACCCGTCCTCGTCGTAAGAAAATACCGTTTTGTCCTGCGCGCTCTTTTCTATGCACGTCAGAAAGCCACAGTTGTCGTAAATGAAATTTATTTCGCGCTTGGACGACGAGCCGAGCATACATTTCAAAGTCGAAAGCAGTCCCGTCGACTGCGAGTATTCCAACACAAGGCTGCTTTCCGGCTTGCGGCTGTCGTAAGCCTTGACCAACTGTCCCGACGCGTTGTAGCAGAAAATTTTTTGCACCGACGTATTGACGCCCGATACGGTGCGCGTCATGCGTCCGCCTTCAAAGCACATCTTGTTTCCCGCTTGGTCGCAAATTACAAGCTCGTCGTCCTCCTGTGTCATGACAAGCCCCATGCCGTCAATGTCAAAATATTCCGTGCCGTTGCCAATCGGCTTAAAAATATGCCTCATGCCCGCGCCGTCGGTATATACTTTGTCGTCGCCGCTGTCGGTCACGTACTGCTGAACGTCAAGCTTGAAACCTTTTCCCATATACGTGTCGAAAAAATCGCCGTCGTTTTCACCGTATTTCAAAGCGAATTGCGGATTGAAGCATGAGTTGTAAACGTGGTTCAGACTCACACCGAAGCCGTTTGCGCATACCGAAGCGTCCTCAGTGCAAAACAGCAGTCTGCCGCTGAACAGGTTGGCGGACGCCGTGCCGTCGCCGCAGTCGAATTTCAGTTCGGTCTGTTCGGTTTTGCTGTTGTCGAAATTTTTGGATAATACCGTCACTTCCAGAGTTGCGGTTTTTTCCTGCGCTCCGCTGTAAGTAACAGTAACAACGGTTTTGCCGTCCGCGCCGTCCGCCGAAAGTGCGCCCGCGGGACTTATTGAATAGTTTTCTGCCTTTTTTCTCGTTCCGTCCGAATATACTGCGTAAACCTCCATACCTCTTTGTTCAAATCGTTCGTCCTCGATATAGACAGTTTTGTAAGGCATCGAGGTGATTTCGATGCCCGTAAGTCCCGTTTTATATACGATTATCGGAATAACTAGGCTTTTTACCGTTTCCCCCTCGACGTAGGAAACCGTAACGAAACAGTCCTCGGGCGTCAAACGGGCTGTTCCGTACGTATAACCGTTTACCTCCCGCCAGATTTTGCCCGAATACTGCGCCGAAATAATCATGCCCGTCGCTACAAAGAAATCACCCTCCACATATTCCGTTTTATCGGGTCTCCGCGATATTTTAAGACCGGTAAGCGCCCTTTCGACAACTTCTGTCGATCCAATAACAGCCGACGCCGTTTGACCGCCCGCCGTGTAAGAAACAGTCACCTTATCTCCCGCAACAAGCACATGTGGACTGAAAACGCAGTCTGTCGGAGAAATTTCTCTCCACGCCAAGTTACCGAACTGCGCTTCGAGCTTTATTCCGTCAGAGCAAAAGTAATCGTTTTCAAGATAAACGGTTTGTTTTGGCGGCTCCTTTATCCTCAACCCCGTGGCGGCTCTTTCCGCAACCGTGACGGGAAACTGCGCGCTGACCGTCACGTTGTTTTCGGTGTAAGTTACGCAAACTAAAATATTTTCCCCAGCGGTCTGAAAACTCGTTGCGGAAAAACACAGTTCCTTAGGCGCTATCGTTCGCGACGTCCCGTTTTCGTAAATTGCTTTGACCGCAATGCCTTTACTCTCGAAATTTTCTCCCTGCACGTACAGCAGCTTGTCGGGGTATCGCGTTATTTCTATACCGCTTAAAATTCGCGATACAACCCGTACCGAGACGCTCGCATGGGCGGCGATTCCGTTTTCTTTGTAGGTTACGTCGACGTTTACCGTTCCGCTGCCTGACAGTATGGAAGGAGTGTACGTACAGTAGTCCGACACGTCTGCGGAACTGCCGTATTCGTAATATGCCGTGACCTTCAAGTTCGGATGAGGAAAACCGTCCTTCAAAAAATATTCCTTGCCGGATTGGTCGTTTATTTCTATTCTTTTCAATTTTCTGTCTTCTACTTCAAAATCGCTGCTGGCGGTTACTACGTCTTCGCAAGACAGAAAAGCGGACACCTCGTTTCCGTACGCGTCCGTCACCGTCCCGTTTTCCGGCTCCTCACCGTTTAAGAACATTACTGCCGCGTCAACCGCCTTTTCCGCCAGCGTTTCGTACCCGAAAGGTACTGTCATGCTTTGCAAGCCGTCGCGTATGTTGACAAGCGTTTCCTTGTCGTCGCCCGCCCCCGTAACTATAGGTATATTTCCCGCGTCGCAGCCCTCTCTGCACAGCCCTTCAATAATACCCGACGGAACAACGTCGATAAGACCGAGAATGGCGGACACGCCTTCTCCCCAGCCGTAAGAGTCGACAAGCTCCTTTCCCGCTTCAAAATCAATTCTGTCTGTGTAGACAGGCTCGGTTTCTTCGAGCGTGCCGCCCATATAAGGCTCCAACACACTCATAGCCCCGTTCAGTATTTCCATATGATTCGCATTGCCTGCAATTCCGCCGTAAATTTTTACCTTATGCGGAGTTTCGCAAGAATCCAAATTAAGACTGTCTCGAATAAACTCCGCCTGTTTTTCGCCTATGGCGTGCCAATCCACTCCCGCATAGAAATCTACGCAACTCATGTCTTCCGTTTTTTCTCCCAAAAGCGCCACCCAAATGCCGCTGTCCTTAGCCGTTTTGAGTGCCGAGACAACGCCGCTGCTTACAGGCCAAACGATAATTGCGCCACATCCTTCGGCTGCCATTGCTTCAATCTGTTCTGCTTGTTTTTGTTCTTCGTTGTCCGCGCAAAAGAACAGCATTTCGCATCCGTATGAGAGCAGCCTCTGCTCCAATGCGTTTCTTATTCTTTCCGTATACGACCATTGCGCTAAGGGCAAGGCCACGCCTATTTTAAAACCGTAATTCATAATAAACTCCTTTTTTGTTTTTTATTTAACATTAACACTCAAACGTTGACACCTATATGTCATATTTAACCTTTCTGTCCAAAAAAATTTCAATTTAAATAAAAAACAGCCGCTTTGCCCGACGGGCAAAGCGGCAAAATGCGATTTATCCATTCAATTTTCTACAAACCCTGTATTTTCAAGGCATATCTCCTGTTTTGTGTTCAAACATTTTATCTTTTCCTTGTTTTTGCCGTTACGAGCCGAAACAAGTGAATCAGCGAATGCCAAACTGTTTTAAACACTTGCCATTTTAGCGAAATACACTCCGCACAAAACTAAGTTTTGTGCTATGCGTAATTCGCTTCGAGACGTCATGAAATATAGTATCTTCCAAACATTGTAGTTGTATCATGTGACCTGACGGCGCATGATACAGACGGAACAACACTTTCCAAATTTTATTTCTCATCGGGATTTTATCATACTCTCTGCGTATAAGTCTCGTCCACCATATCGCTGATACCTGCCAACAGCATAATGATTCCTTGCACTTTATGCGGTTGGATAATATAAACACCTTTTTGCTTCTCATCTTCTACAACCACATCAGCGGCCAGCAGGGGCTTCATATGATGATATACTTGTCCCGTCGAACCAAAACCGCACTTCTCCACAAGCATTGTCACTGTCTTGGGTCCGTGAAGTATCTCTAACAATATCGCAAGCCGGTTTACATTCCCTATACAGGACAACACCTTACTTGCAACACCGCTTTCGATTAGGGGCAGTAATTTATCGATGGGAACGGCATTTCGTATCCAGTTAGACTGCCGCCGAGCAGAATTATACACCCCGAAGTAGCTCACAAATCCGGTCACTTTTTTTTCCTCGGTTTTATAGCACAATTCCTCCATCATTTTACTGAGACGGCTGTCCGGATGCATTTCACGCATTACGTGTACCCTTTCCAGCTTCTCTGTCGACGGCTTGTTAGGAATCACCATCGTTCTTAGCTCATCAAACTGTGAAGATGTCATACTTTGAAGGCTTTTTATTTGTTCTCTTAAAAAATCAATCTCTTTACCATAATCTCGTTCCATAATTTACTCCTTATAATATTTTTTGTTTTTCGGAATTCCGTAATTCCATTATACATCAAGTGCTAAGAAATGTCAATATTTTTTTTAAATTTCGGAATTTTGCAAATAATTCGTATCAGAGCAATTATGGGTACCGATTTGCTTGATAACAAAATTACACTTAATTACATTTTTTTAATAATAAAATCTCTTTTTAACCAAATTTGTTATTTTAGCCTAAAAGTCGTTATTCTATCGCAACGAACTATTTTCGACTGTTTGTATTCTTGCCAATAATCCGTCTGAGAACCGTCAATCTTGAGCGATGTATAGTGGCTTCCCTTGTAATTGTTCTGTAATTTTTAACAGTCCGCGCGACGTTGTCGCGCGGACTGTTTATTACTTTTTTCTTACAATTTTTCCCTCAAAAACAGTTTCAAATTCTTCTATTGTGCCTTGCACCAATAAATCTTTTTGACAAACGCAATATATGCTTTTAGACGGAAATTTAAATACAATATGATACCAATCGCCAAAATCAAAAATACATTTTACATTTTCAGCAGTTTCATGTTGATTACATTCATCACTTGAAAATTCTATTATTCCGTTTTCAATAACTATTTTTCGGGGAATTGACTTATTAAATACTTTTAAAGGCGCATTTATTTCCGGAATAAAAGCAAATACTGTCATAATTAATGGTGCAATTATAATTAATAAAATTGCCCGGTGCCAAAATATTGCAGCTACACACGCAATAACACCTACAATTAAAGTTAATATTAAACAAGCAAATCCCGCTCTTCGAGAGCTATAATTTTGTAAATATTTTTTACACTTACTTGAAATTTCGCCTTTAAATTCTATCATAAATTTCCTATTGTCAATGGTCTTCATCTGTCGTAGGCAAAGGAGCTTGTTCCGTAGCTGCCCCAACTTGTAAGTTGGTCTTTCCAATACGAATCGCCGTATCCATAGTTCCGGCTTGACCTCAACGCTCCCGTTATATTAGTATACTTAGTTTTCTTCAATTGCAGAAAATAAATATGAAACAGAAGCAATTTGCAAACTTCTTCTGTTTACATACTATAATTTCCTCAAAATTCACTTATGTCATTATTAAAATCTTCAGGATGTTTATGATAATGCCTATAAAATATTATTTTAGACCAATTTTTAAAAGCAAAAATTAAAGAAATTAGAAACAAAATGAAACCAACAACTCCAATGACAAATCCAATAATAAATACGCTTTCACGACGTGCCAAAATAGCTACTATCCCACCCGCTATGACAGTCAGCAACGAGACAGTAATAAATCCTATAACTGCCAATAAAAGTCTTAAATATTGTTTTTTTGTCAATAACCGACCTTGTTTTTTCATCCATTCTGCTTCATTCATAAAATTTTGCTCCTTACCATAACCAATCTAATAATGCCTTTGAACCACTCCGTAAACCGTTCATAATTGCAGATATTCCAGCTTTATAGAGTGTTTGCATGACCATTGCATTATCCAGTAATCAACATATGCACTCTCCCATATAAGCCTAATCTGTACTTGGTCTTTCCAATATGTAACACCGTATCAGTAGTCCCGGCTGGACACCAATGCTCCCGTTGCAGGGTTGTACTCCTCTTTCTTTGTTATGTTTCCTCCGTTGTCGTAGGTATAACGCCATTCGCTGCCTATTGCCAAATTTGTCTCTTTCGTCAGTCTGTTGAGGCTGTCGTACTCGTAGCTTAACCGTCGTAACTTATTTTTTTGACGTATTACCTTGAATTTGAATTTCCATCATGTATTTACAATTTACTATTTAGTCATAATTTCATTTATTTTCCTGATATATTTTTTATAATTTAACCCTAAAGTGAAAACCCATGAATCATTCATATAAATCTTATTTACTTCTTCATTAATTAAATAAAATACAACAATCATATTAACATTGTTAAAGTAAAGCAATTCTTCTTTTTTATATTCTTCTTTTGTCTTTCCAACAATTATGAGCGTTTTAAATTCAGAAAAGTTTGAATTATTAGTTTTTTCTTCTAAAGATTTCAAAACTTTTATTATAGCATCTTTTTCTATAAATTCATCCCAAAAAATCAAGTATCTTTTTTTAGCTAAACAATAACAATTTAAATCGCAATCAACTTTATTTATTAACGGATAATTTTGAACAAGTTTTTCTTGAATGTCCATTTCCTATTCTCCTTTAAAATAATAGACATAATACTTCAGACATAGATATAATAGGGACAAATTCGCTCCAGTCATTTTTTCTTGCCAAATTAACTGCTCCTGACAAACCTGCTCCAACAGTTGTTTGTAATAAGATTTTTTGACCATAAGATTTAGTAAATACACTTAAAAACTTTTTTGGTTGGAACCATCCGGGATTTGTAGGAACTATCTTACCGCCTAAAGAGTTTCCTGCTAATGTGGTTGCAAAATATATACCTAAATCAATAGCTGTTTGCGCCCAATCCACTTGTTCTCCCCTAATAACTGTTTCAAGTGTATCAACACCAGTTTGTGCAAAAAGAACTAGCTCCTGCGGCTATAAATAATGAAGCCCCTCCAGTAGGCATAGCCAAACACAATGCTAAGGCACTAACTCCCGCTCCTATGGCAGCTCCAACTACACCTTGCCATAATTCACTTCCAGTTTTACTGCCACAGCATTAGAGATTAGTTGAGCTCCTCCACCAATTACCATTGAGGCTACAGTAATCGCAATTAATGCCAATATGCCGAAATGTCCACTAGGATCAACATAAGATATAGGGTTATTCAGGCAATAAGAATAGAGATTGCATCCTTCTGGCAGGGTCAAGCCGTCGTCAAAACAAATGCTCGGCACGTCGGCGTTTAGGAAACGACCTGTCATGTAGTCGTAGAAACGGGTTGTA
>OLXB01000926.1_pt1 | contig 11363 bp, 12 predicted proteins | sample 1673681 | NCBI WGS metagenome assembly OLXB01 (sample SAMEA103958121, study PRJEB25191) | human gut metagenome
AAAAACAATTACAGTAATTTTAGGCATTTCTTGTAAATTTAAATTAATAAAAATTTCTTTAAATTTCGGTATTATAAAAAAGAAAAGCACACCAACAATTAATATAGTTATACCTAACAATAAACATGGATAAATTAAGGCGCTTTTTACCTTCTGTTTTAACAAATGTTCTTTATAATAATAACTTTTTAAATACACTAACACATCAATTAATTTATTTGATTCTTCACCAGTTTTAATCATCATAATAAAAAGACTTGGAAAATACTGCTTAAAGGTTTCTAAACTTGTGGAAAACGACATTCCTGCTTGAAGATTTCTAATTATCTTCTTTATTATATAGTTAAGTAAATAATGATGGTAATTTTCATTAAACGCTTTTAAAGCATTAACAAGCGATACACCTGATTTTAACATTACTACTAAGTTTTCACAAAAATTAGAAATTACAATACTTTTAATTTTTGAATTCATTAAATTCGTATAATTTTTTACTTTTCTACATTTTATAAGTTTTAGATTTGAACTTGCTAAAAAAGCTTTAAGTTCTTCTTTACTACTTGCATATCCACTATTCTTAATTTTCTGATGTTTTGTGTTTAATACAACATAGTTATATTTATTATCCATATTTTCCCCCCCAATCTTCAATTACAACCTTATCATCAACCAATGAGCAATTAATCGTTAATGTATATCCCCATCGATATAAGACAAAATAATCTACCCTAACACTAACTTTATATTTTTTTTGTTTTTTATTAACGATAGAGGAACTTCCACTAATATAAATATCATTATCCGTAATTTTTTCATTAACTGAAAAGCTATAATTTTCGTGATTTTTTAATTCATTTAAAACTTTATAACCTACATTTTCTATTAATGACCTTGTATAACAATCATGAAAGTAGGCATTATAATAATACTTGACACTAAGGTTACGAATTGTAATTGTTGTAAGACTTGCAAGTATAACAATCATAATTAAAAGGTTGTAATAAGCTAGAAAGCCCTTTTCTTTATTCATAATTCCACCTCGTTAATTCAATATCGCGAAAATACAATGTAGATAAACTTTTAATTTTTTCCGGAAATTTAATTTTTAAAAAATATCGATGAATACCTTCTTCTATTTTTTCACTATAATCAAGTGTTACTGCATATTCTTTTTGATCATGAATAAAAATTACTTGATTATTTTGATATTTAAACATTGTTTTAATATCATCTTCAAAATTGTTTTTAGAATTGTAAAACACTTCAGATATTTTTACATAATTAATCGTCATAAACTGCTGTAATGAATAATCTTTTATTGTTTTTTTTCCAGCTATTGATAAATATGTTATGCTGGTAATTAAACCAAGAATTAAAAGCATCGACCATGAAGCTTCAATAATTGTAAATCCTTTCTCTTTTTTCATCTTATACCACTCTAATTACACAGTTATGATGCAATCCCTCAATATTTAAAGTTTTTTTATTGGAAAGTACCAACAATTTAGAAAGTGTATAATCATTTCTTTTAATCATCTGTGCAATCTTAGATTCAAGGTCTTGGTCATCAATTGTAATTATTTGTTTTAAGCCAATTTCATCATAAAGCATTCCAACTAACATTTCATCTAAATATATAAAGACTAAATCATGACATAAATCTCGATATTTTTCTTCAACATATAAAGATAATAACATCCCGTTTTTTAATTTTTGGTTAAACATTTTTAAAAACTCTTTCACTTCATTATATTGTAATTTATTTAAGCACCAAATTTTTGCGTAATTCCATTGTTTTTGTTTTACTTCTTTTTTAATAGTAACTATTTTATCGACATTGTAATTGAATTTTAATAAGATTTCATTTTTAATATTATTTTTTTTACTACTTTCACTTCTTATATAAGCTTGGTTATAAAAGTGAAATAACCAAATTATTTTGTTTTTATTTTGATAATAAATCAATAAGCTACGTATAACATCATCATATAGCGAAATTAGATTGTCATTTTCAAAACAACATTGATTATTTTGGCTAATTACCCTTACTTCCCACTTCACTCGATTTCTTATAACTACAACATAAACTTCACTCATATATCCACCTCACAAATAAACTATCTTTTCCTTTAATCCCATCAAATGACAGTAATAAATAATTATTTTCAATTTTACATGAAAAATTATAGATTAGTTCAAACTCATATTGTTCATTATTTTCAATTGCACAAATAGAATTATCTTTTACCCACATTACTAAAATATCATCAACATATACTTCATATTGATTATTTTCATATTTAAAAACTTTATTTTCAGTTTTTATATTATTAGTGACCATTAATAAATGATATGCCTTTATAACTTCGCAGTAATAGGCTCGATCCGTCTCATATTTACCATTTTGACTATTATAAAGGTTGATAACTTTAATAACCATCGTACTTGCTAAACCAATCATTAATATAGCAAGTATTACCTCCAAAATAGTGATTCCTTTTTCTCTTTTCATTTTAACATCACCAACCATATATTACGTTAATAATTTTTAATTTCCATTTTAATAATAAAAAAAACGTATTTTCATCTGAAAATACGTTATTTATTTAGATCACCATATCTTAGAATTAACTCAATTTTTGAATTAACACCTAATTTTCGGTAAATGTTTTTATAGTGAAAATTTACTGAATCATACTTCATGCTAAGTTCACCAGCAATTTGTCTTAAAGTAAGTCCTTCAATTAAAAGTTCAAAAACGACTTTTTCTTTAGGGGTTAAAACTTCATTTGGATCAACCACCACATCATTTTCTTCTACTTTATCGGCAATTTCTGTCACTACATTATTTGTGCTTATTATTCTAATGTATTCAAGTACATTAATAATAATAATAATAACACCTATCACAAAATTGATTATCATTAATGCAATCGCAAGGGCTCTTATATCGATATTCATTAAATATTTACGTAAAAAAACACTTGAAAAGGTAAAGCAAATAGTACATAGTGATACATATAAAAGGTTAAAACGTGATGCTTTATCATCTAATATTTTCGCAATCAGCATAAAAATGGTTATATAACCTAAAGAATTAGAAAAACCATATGCTACATCCGCTGCTTGACGCCAAAATACAACATCACCATCAAAAGCTGTATTAAATATCGTTAATTGATGAGCTCCAAAAACGGACATAAAATAAATTATAATTAATAAGATCATTGCTTTTTTAGAATACAAGAATGCAAAAACAGTAACTAAGCAACAAATCACAAATCCTATATAATAGGTCGTAGAATAATATGATTTTGACGCTTGAATTCCACTAGTATGAACACTTAATTCAATTGCACCTACAAAAGCTTGATTCATACAAACGATAAACAACATTGCGATAAGTAATACCAACGAATAAGTTGGAACTTTTTCACTTCTATCATTTATTACGAAATAATCATTACAAAAGATGAACAATAGGTAAACAATGATGGCTAAACACGAAGGAATATAAATACGCTTCACCATATCACCAATAAAAACATTAAAATAGAAAGAATAACTAAAAAATAACATTATAAGCACTAAACTAAAAATTAATCGTTCTGACATTCCAAATGAATACAGAAATAAATTGACAATTAATCCAAAAATAATTCCATATCCAAAACCAAGTAGGGTTGAACCTAGGGCTAAACTAAAATTATTAAAGGAATAATAACTAAATAAAATACCAATAATAACTAAGGGAGCGGAAATATATTTAAAATATTTTAAAATTATTTGTTTTGAAACAACAATCATTATAACAATTGCTAGCATCACTCCACCAGCAATTCCACCTAATTGATAAATGTTTTCAGTTACATTCACATTTTCGTAATCAAATAATTTCATAAACCTAAATATAAAATCAACAACTAGTAGTGATGAAAATATTGATAAAAATATTGATTTTAAAGAAGGCTTACTAAAATAAACCTTACTAGATTCCTTTTTACGATTTGATAAAATTACACTGATTTTATAGAATACTTTCGTTATTTTTTTGTCTTTTTGATTATCCATAATCTCCCTCCAACTTGTATATTATACCATATTTTGACTAATTATTAAAGCAAAACACAATCTAAAAGCTAAAGGACAAATACTGTATTAATAGTTTTATAAAATATAATACATAATGAATGTTATGCATCAAGTAGTATATGAATACATTATTATTACTCTGTTATTATGGATAACATTTTCTTATAGCCACAAAAATATGGTAAATTTTTTACACTTTTTTTTTTTTATTAAATAAATAGTGCCAGAAAACACACAATTTGTCTTTTGTTTATTATTTTTTAAATATCTTTCGAATTCAGTTTTTTCCATTATTCCATATCCCACCGAAGTTTCTTTTACAATTCTTTCTGTCAACGCCTGTGACAATAATTCCAAATAACTTGCACGAGAGACTATTCTTACAATTACCTGTTTCTTTACATCAATTAACTCATTTAACTCATCACAACTTATTTTTTTATTCATAATTCACCTCATTTAGTAAATTATAACATAAAAGAATTGCGAAAAAATGTGTTTTTTGGTATAATAGTAAAAGTAATTAAGAAAGGAGTACATTATGCATGTAGTTGGTTTAATTTTTGAAGCTAATCCTTTTCATAATGGGCATAAACATCTAATCAATTCTGCAAAAGCCATATTTCCTGATTCTCCTTTTATATGTATTACTTCTACTTCGTTTACAATGCGTGGAGAAATTTCCATTATTAACAAATTTGATAAAATTAAGATTTTGCAAGACCAAAATATTGATATTATACTTGAACTACCCATTTGTTACACCCTCCAAAGTGCTAATTACTTTGCGGCTAGTACCGTTTCTATTTTAAATCAAATAGGTGTTACTGACATTGTTATTGGGTGTGAAACTACTGATATTAAGCAATTTGAAAAATTTTACGATCTAATCACATCAAATGAATTTTCTCAAATTTTAAAAGACTACTCGTCTAGGCAAACTAGCCACAAAAAGATTTTTACAGAAGTCTTAAAGAATATGGGAATTAGCATATCAGAAATCGAAGAGTTTAATAAGCCTAATTTTACTTTAGGCTTTCAGTACTACCGCGTAATCAGAGATCAAAATCTAAACATTAAGCTTCATTTAATCAAAAGAACTAACGATTATTATCAAAAAGAAAACACTAATTCTAATATCGCTAGTGCGTCTTATATTCGCGAAACTTTTCAAAAAAATGAAGATATTACGAAATATATACCTTATAAGCCTCATTTTATTGACCTAACAACGGCTGAAAATAATTTACTTAGAATAATTAGTTTTCAAACTCTCCAATTTCCGTTTATTAATCCTTTTAAAGAAATAAATGGAAACAAAGAGGGTATTGATAACTATATTATGAAAAATGGTGACTTTACTCACACTTATTCTAATTTGCTTGACTCTTTAAAAAATAAAAAGTACTCAGTTAATAGAATTAGACGTCTGCTTATTTCACTTTTAATTCAATTAAAGACAGTTGACTTTTCAAAAATAAATTATCTACGAATCTTAGGTATAAATGAAATAGGCCTTAGCTATCTTAATGCTTTAGACAAAACAACTAAAAAAATGATATTTTCATCACCGAATGAATTAAATAAAATACCTGAATCATTGCATTATGAAATTATCGCAAGTAAATTATATGGAATATTGACAAACAACCCAAATATTTATTTAAATGAATACAAATTACCAATTAGAAAGAAGGAATAAAATGACATTACATGAACTTAGACAATTGCTAGATGCTATCGTTGATCCTAGTAACGGTAATACCTTAAAGGAAAATAACGCAATTAAGCACCTTGCATATAACGATGATAATGACCTTATCACTTTAATTGTATCTATGCATAACTCTGATAAAGTTTATGAAAAAATCCTCAAAAGAGAAATTGCTAAAACTGTTAAAATTACAGCAGGATATAAAGGACTTCGCCTAGAAATTGAACAAGAAAAAGGAGCAAAACCATCCGTTAATAAACAAATTACCTACATTGGCATTATTAGTGGTAAAGGTGGTGTTGGAAAAAGCAGTGTTGCGGCTAACATAGCATATCGTATGGTAAAACGTAATTTTAAAGTTGGAGTAATCGATGCAGATATCTATGGTTCTAGTCTTCCTACCATCTTAGGTTTTGAACACCAATATCCAAAATATGATGAAAACAAAAAAATAATTCCTATTAAAGCAGGAAACTTAGAAATTATTTCAACTGAATTTTTTACTGAGCCATCTCAACCAGTGATATGGCGAGGTGGAATGCTTAACAGTATGCTAAATCACTTCTTCTACGATGTTAAATGGGCAGACGATACTGATTTTATCATTATTGATTTTCCACCTGGAACTGGTGATATTACTCTTGACATAAAAAATATTGTGCCTGAATGCAAAATGATTTTAGTAACTACCCCTCATCCATCTGCTTCACATGTAGCAGTAAAAGCAGGACATGCAGCAACTAAGTTAGGACATGAAATTTTAGGTGTAATTGAAAATATGTCATATTATGAAAATCCAATAAATCATGAGAAAGATTACATTTTTGGCCATGGTGGTGGAGAAAAAGTCGCAAATGAACTTAATACTGAGCTTATCACCAAAATTCCAATTGCAAGACCAAGTAATGACACAGATTTATTTGAAATAGATGAGAAAAATGGTAAAATATATGACGATGCCTTAGACTATATTTTAATGGCAATTCATCGAAATCAAAACTAAACGATTTTACATTCTATAATATAGTTTTTACAAAAACTTTACAGACTTTCAAAAGCCATATCAAAAAGATATGGTTTTTTATTTTTTATATAACATTTAATATAATTAGAAAAAACTCTAACCATTAAATACGGTTAGAGCATTTATTAGTAAAATTATTCAAGTATATTTATTCTTCTTCGTGATTATGGCAGCAGCAATGATGTTCTTCATGATGACACTTGCAATCATCATCACATTCACATTCATCACCCATTTGTTCTTCATAGTCAGCAACAGCATCTTCGATCATTGACCATTCTTCATCAGATTCAATTTCGCTTAATTCACCATTACCATCTTCACCTTCAGTATAAATTGCAGCCATTAATGAAATTTGTTCAGAATCATCATCATTTAATGCTTCAATTGGATAGAATACAACATATTTCTTGTTGAATTCTTCTGAATCTAATGTAAATAAAATTTGACATAATTTTTCATTGCCTTCAGCATCAATTACTGTTAATTGACCATCAGTTGGTTTGATTTCACTCATTTTAATATCTCCTTTAATTTCTTTTTTTACTGTCTAAATAAGATTGTAAGATTAAAGTTGCAGCTAAAGTGTCAACTTTGGTTTTGCGTTTAGCCCTACTCAAATCAGCCGAAATCATTAAGTTGTTAACCTCAACTGAAGTAAGTCTTTCATCATATAAGATAACTTCTAAATTAGTACTTTTTTCTAACATTGCTTTGAATTCATAAACGTATTCTGCTTGTGGACCAATCGTTCCATTCATATTAATTGGATGTCCAAGAACAATCTTATCTACTTTTCTTTCAGCGATTAACATTATAACACATTCTAAACATTTTTGCAAATCTTTCTCTCTAAAACGTATTGTATTATATGATGTAGCAATAGTTTCTGATAAATCGCTAAACGCCACTCCACATGTACGATTACCTAAATCAAGTCCCATGATTCTCATTATTTTATCATTTCCTTTACTTTAGCAAGAGCTTCATCGATCTTATTTACATCCTTACCGCCGGCTTGAGCAAAATCTGGTCTGCCACCACCGTTACCACCTGTTATGATAGCAGCAGCTTTAACTAGATCGCCACATCGATTTGAATTGCCCTTTGATTTAGCAATAAACACTATTTTTTCATGATTTACACTAGCTATAAACACAACACAATTAGACATTGTTGCACTAATCTTATCAATAATATCTTTTACTACATCAATTTCATAATCAACAACTTTCGCAATTACAACGTCAGTACCATTTACTTGATATTTATCGTTAAGTAAAGATGCATAATCGGAGGATTTATGAGCACGATAAATATTATCAAATTCTTTGTCTAGGTCTTTTATTACATTTCTAGTTTGAGTTAACACTTCGCGATAATTTAAAATATCTTGATAACTACCTGTAAGGCGTGGTAAGATAATAGGATTAGATACTAGATTTATCTTTTCATCAGCTGCTTTATCCATAATTGCTTTTCTTTTTTCTTCCAAATTTTTCAAATCTTCAATTATACTATTTAATTTTTCTTTTTCAGCTGTTATTATATTATTTTTAGTAGCAGCTTCAATTCTAAAGATACCTGATCCTTTTGATTCAACGCCCAAAATGGCAAACTTTTCTATTTCACTAGTGTTTTTAACATGTGTGCCACCACAAAGTTCCTTGCTATATGCCATTTCTACTAATCTAACGGCTGAACCATACTTTTCGCCAAACACAGCTTGGGCACCAAGAGCCTTAGCTTGGTCTATTGTTGTAATAGTTGTAGTCACAATATTACTATCTTTAATTGCTCTATTAACAATTTGTTCTATTTCAATGATTTGATCAGAAGTTAAATTTTCATAATTATTAAAGTCAAAACGTAGGCCTTCATTAGTTACTTGGCTACCTTGTTGAATAACGTGTTTACCTAATACCATTCTCAAAGCTTCATTTAATAAATGTGTTGCTGAATGGTTCGCGGCAGTATCTGCTCTAAATGCTTCATCTACTTCTAGAGAAACTAAATCTCCTTCATGTAGGATAGAATCTTTCATATTTACAATATGAGCATGTTGTCCATTAGGAAATTTCATTGTATTTAAAATATTGAAAGTTTCATTATTAATTATCAAACGACCTTGATCACCATTTTGGCCGCCACTTTCACCATAAAAAGGTGTTTTATCAAATAATACAATCGCTTCACCCGTAGCTTCTTTTACTTCATGACCATTTTTGAAAATTCCTATTACTTTGGCATCACAATTTAATGCGTCATAACCAACAAATACTGATTCTTTTTGAAAATTCATGTATTCTTCATTTTGAGTATTCATTGATTGTTCACTATTACGAGCTTTACGAGCTCTTTCTTTTTGTTTTTGAAGTTCATTGTTGAAAGCGTCAATATCAACAGAGAAACCTTTATCCTCAGCTGCTTCAACAGTTAATTCAATTGGAAAGCCAAAAGTGTCATATAGTAAGAAAGCGTCACTACCACTAATAATATTAGTTTTTGCATTTTCCATTATATCATTAAGTTTCTTTTCACCAGATTCAAGTGTCTTTAAGAAATTTTCTTCTTCTATTTTAATTAATTTAGTAATAATTGTTTCTTTTTCAACTAAATAAGTGTAGAAACTTTTCATATTTTCTATAACTACTGAAACAATTTTATATAAGAAAGGTTCATTAATACCTAAACGTTTTCCCATTCTAACCGCACGTCTAAGAATTCTTCTTAATACATAACCACGACCTTCGTTTGATAAAATTGCCCCATCAGCAAGAGCGAATACAACACTTCTGATATGATCAACAATAACTCTAAAGGCCATTTTTTGTGATTCTGAACATTCATCATATTTAATACCTGATAAAGTTTCGACATATTTTATCATTGGCATAAATAAGTCAGTTTCATAGTTAGTTTCGACACCTTGGAAAACACAGGCAAATCTTTCTAGTCCACCTCCAGTATCAATGTTTTTGCTAGGTAATTCGGGATAATCTTCACGTTTTAAACCAGCAGTAGAATTAAATTGGCTAAATACGATATTCCAAATTTCAATATATCTATCATTTTCAATATCTTCAGCAAGTAATTTAATACCTAAACCATCTGGATCATATTTTTCACCACGGTCAAAGAAAATTTCAGTATCGGGTCCACAAGGTCCTTCACCTATTTCCCAAAAATTATCAGCAATTGGAACTAAATGAGTTGGGTTAACACCTAAACTAACCCATTTATTGAAGGTATCTTTATCTTCGGGATAATAAGTAATATAAATTAATTCACGAGGAATTCCAAACCATTTTTCATCAAATAATAATTCATTTGCGAATTCCAAGGCTTCATTTCTGAAGTAATCACCAATTGAAAAATTACCTAACATTTCAAAAAAGGTGTGGTGACGTGCAGTTTTCCCTACATTTTCAATATCATTGGTACGTAATGACTTTTGTGCATTACATAAACGTGGATTTTCTGGTTTTTCGCGACCATCAAAATATTTTTTTAAAGGGGCAACACCAGCATTGATCCATAGCAAAGTAGGATCATCTACAGGAATTAGTGATGCACTTGGCACTATTTTATGGCCTTTACTTGCGAAAAAATCAAGCCACATTTGTCTAATTTCATAACTTTTTAATTTTTTCATGTCATCTTTCTCCATTCATACAAAATAAAAAGTTCCCATGCCTAAGCATAGGAACGAATAAAATCGCGGTACCATCCTAATTTGTAATTACCATAACTACACACTTAATTAGCTATAACGTAACTACCGGGAATTGTTAATTCCTCTCAAAAGGAGCTTCAATACGAGCAATCTAGTTTTTCACCAACCAACTAGTCTCTAAAATTTGCTCTATATTTACTAATCTTTATCAACGATTTATATTATGCTGCTTGTTCTTCAGCAGAAGCTTGAGCAGCTTTTTCTTTTTCAGCAGCTTTTTGTTTTGCTAACTTTTCTTTTTCAGCGGCTTTTTGTTTTGCTAGCTTTTCTTTTTCTTTTTCAGCAGCTTTTTGTTTTGCTAGTTTCTCTTTTTCAGCGGCGCGGCGAACAACGGGATCGCGTCGCTGAAGCCGGAAGAGGACAGCAGCACGTATCAGATTCTGGCGGAATCCCGTACGGACAGCGCCGGGGGCATCTCCTATACGGTGGACGGTCTGACCGTCACCGGGACGGAATACAGCGCCGCGTTAGACCGGCAGGCCCAGAAGCCGGAGGCTGTATGGTACGAATGGAACGAGACGAATCTGAATTTGCTGTTTGGTTCCGTGACGGCTCGGAGTAACGGAGAATCCTAAAAGAGGATGAAAAAGGCCCCGCAGGTTGACAAAACCTGCGGGGCCTTTTGACTTGGAGGTGTGGAAAAGGTTTTATGATGATTTAAGATGCGGGATGATGCCAGTGGAATTTTCCCAATGGGGTGATCCTTGAAGGAGAAAACAGCTCGGCGTTTGGGCAAACAGCAAACGGAGCGCATGGCAGTGTGAACCGCGTTGATTGACTGCCCCGGGAAATTCGTG
>OLXB01000927.1_pt1 | contig 11363 bp, 10 predicted proteins | sample 1673681 | NCBI WGS metagenome assembly OLXB01 (sample SAMEA103958121, study PRJEB25191) | human gut metagenome
AACTTTATCCACTCCCGCCGTGTTCTTACCTTTGTTAGAGGTAACTCGTTTGACCGCCAACGCTTTGGCGTAAAACGAGTGGGTCAATGTCCATTGCAGGGCTTTTACCTTGCCCGGACGACCCTCTTTCTGAGCCTTTACAATACGTCCTTGCAGCTTCTGAACCGCAGCTTCGCATCTGACCCAATCAATGTCGGTCCAGTTGTTCCACTGCCTACGGTCAGCAGGCGCACACGATAAATTAATCTCGTTCATTTGCATTCCTTCTTTTAGAAAGTTCTACATAGTTTCTTGTAAAGAGTCACCTCGCAGAAGTCTGCCCGCTTTCGCGGCGGAGTGACGTTGAAACTCCTATCCGCCCCGTTACAGGACGGCATTCGCTTTTTCTGCGTTCCCATACCCGCACCCCATTCGGCGTTCCTTGCGGTCGGCTTACCTGCCTGAAGGCAGGAGAGATACGGGTTTACCAAGTTTCGCGTAAGTAACAAATGAGCGGGTTAGGTTCTGTCCGTTGCGCCGGCAGTGCTTTGTCCGTGTAACCCCACAATACAAAGGGTTATCCGACTGCGTTACCTTTTGGTTCAAGCCTCTCAGCAACTTTGGCTTGTTCGTACATTACGACGCTTATAACAGTTCGCTTGTGCTAACCATACCGCCCAGCCTCGCTCCCCGACTCTTTTGTGCTAAGAGTAGTTGCCGTTCCCTCGCGGTTCGGGCTTCTCCTTGCGGAAGGGCTACTTTGTCCGGCCAGCTTCGCACCCCGCCTTTTGAGCGACGCACGTGACCGTAGGCTACTATTGACGGAACAATAGGTTTAATCTGATCTGAATGATATTTGTTACTTCATTTAATTGTTAAACAATTACTTACACGACCTCTTGTCGCACATATTGATTGTAGATGTGGTTGCACGAGAGCAGCAATCCTACGGGAGCGGCGAATGAAAGCCGACAATCGGAACGCTCCGTCGAGAGGCATTCGTAGCGGTCATCCGTATGAACGCTGCCGGGGAGGTCGTCCAGGTCGGAAAGCGTATGCAGGCACAACGCCTTGTCGCCGATCCACATCCGGTCGGGATCGAGACGCATGTCCTGTAACGGAGTCTTCCCGGACGGTGACAGCGTGAGATAACGTTCGAGGATTCCCGAAGATTCGGGAGTCCCGGCAATTTCGTCCGCTCCGAGACGCCGCAGCCGGATATGGCCGCTCTCGCGGACGATGCTGGCGAACTGCTCCACAGCTTCCAGAAAGCGCGTCGTCGCATCTTTGTCCTGCAACTCCTTCGGGACGAGCGTACCCCGGCACAGCACACTGCAATCGCTCTGACGACGGCTTTGCGCACGGGTTGTCTTCGTAATGAACAGGTAGCAGGTATGATGCAGAAAAGGTCGTTCGTTGAAATGCCGCTCGAACGACCGGCTCAAGAAACTCAAATCGTCTTTCCCGATGTCGGAACGATATTGCTCCTGAACGAAAATATCCTGCTTGTGCACCACGGTATAGTCCGGAAGCACCTTCACCGCTTTGAGCCATACGCCGTGCAGCGCTTCATATTCCTGCGAAGAGACGGTAAACAACTCCGGAAGCGTAACCTCGAACGCCACCGTGATGTTGGCGTCTTTGGAGAGGATACAATCGTGTTCGACCTTTCAGATCGGAAATTTCCGTTCGAGGGTTTCGGTTTTCAGGGTGTTATTCATGTTCTTAATGTCGGTTTAGAATTCTTGCCACACTTTTTCGGGAGACGATACGTCGCGGATGCCGCCGTGCGGCGAGGAGCTTCATCAGTCCGTAAGCCCCGTACTTGCGGTTCAGACGGAAGGTCAGCGCCACAAGCGCGCCGCCCAGCCCCACGCCCGCGACAAGGCATGCCACCTGATCGACACCGCCCATATAAAGTACGACTACGAGAATGAAAACGGCGAGCAGGCCGCCGGCGAAGAGGAAGAGGTACTGCGCCCGCAGCCCCTTGAACTCCACCTGGCGGCCCACGCCTTTATTGATCGGATATTCGGCCATCGTCTAAAGGAAAAACGAACGCAGAATCGTGGCGGCGACGATCAGGAAGATACAGGCTCCGAACCAGCTCGCAGCGGTTTTAGACGTATCCGGATCGCCCGAACTGAACTTCTGATAGACCCGCACTCCGCCGATCAGGCCGATGACGGCGCCAATGGCGTAGATCAGCTTGGTCGCCGGGTCGAAATACGACGTGACCATCTGCGTAGCCTCCTGAATGCCGGCCATGCCGTTGCCTTGCTGCGCTGCGGCGTGCTGCACCGTGGCGAGCAGTCATACGGCGATTCATGCCGAACTGAAAATGAGTTTTCTTTTCATGGATGATTGTGTTTTTTAATTCGACTTCAGATTTTCTCTCCGGGCGCTGGGCCCGTGATTCATGCGTGCTGCTCATCCTGCCGTCAGCCTGAATCGTAGTATCCGGGAGCTTTCATAGCTTCGCATTTTTTAAGTTGAACAATCTATTTCGGAGCGGCGGCCATACGCTGCGCCGCTTCCTTCTCGGCATCGTCCAGATAACGGGCGATGATCGGGCTGGCGCCGGAGATGGCGTCCATGAGTGTACGCTGCACTTCCGTATGGCGGATGTCACGCAGCACTCCGGCCAGGGTTTGCCGCTGCTCTTCAGGCACGGCCTGCCCCTTGCACAAGGCGAGGATGCAATCCAACTGCTGCGGAGAGAAACTCTGCGTCCCGGCAGGCGGGGCCGTCGTTTCGCATCCTATGTCCATCACCTCTTCGGTCGCAGCTTCGCGCATCAGGGTGTTCTCTTCCTCCGCGGTGAGCGCCGTAGGTTCCTTATGTATCCACCCCTGAACGGTCGCTTGCACAGCGCGATGTTCCTTATCGCTGTCGCTTGCCGGTACAAATGTATGGTCGCTCTTGTCTGAATTGTTCCCCTTGCGCCGGGAGTGGCGTGACGCGGCGCGTGCTGGCGTCCGCTGACCGGCGCCGTAGTCCCGGGTGACGACCAGCGCATCGTCTTTAGGGGTAACGGCTGCCGTCCGACGCCTGCGGCGGCGTGGCGGGTCGAGACGGTCGGCTTGCCGCCGAAGCCAACGCGCCAGCGCCCGGCACGTCGGCCCGAAGCAAATCTCGCCCAACTCGCCCCGGAAGAGGAATTTATCCAGAAACAGGTAGCAGAACAGCACGAGGAACAGCACGACGAGAGCTTCCGTGATTTTCATAACGGGTGTCATCCTTATAGAATTTTATTGAGTCCTTTGGAGCAGAGCGACCGTATTTCCGTCCGGTGCCGATTGAAGTGCTGTTCCAATACGTTGTCGATGAAGTTCCCGACCGTAAAACGCCGGTTGCCCGCAACGCCCACGAGGGTCGTGATCTTACGGTGCAGCCGCCGGTCGATATAGACGCATTGCCGGGCTTCGGAAGGAGTATTCTTCAGAAACCGCGACGCATAGTCTTCCGCATCCGAACGCCTGACGCGCGGCTCCGAAGCCGGGGTTTCCGCCTGTTCCGACACTTCGGTATCCGACGAAGAAGCTGCTGGCTCCGGGGCCGCCATCAGGCTGCGCAGGTACTCTTCGTCGATCTCCTGTTGGGCAGGAGCCTTCCTGCTACTCATGGCTCGGAAGTTTCAGTACGGCGCAGATCTCCATCATCAGGCGGTCGAAACCGCACTCGGCGACGAAAGCCCGGTCGGGCGGCAGCAGCGTACACCGGTACACCGGGCCGCCTGCTTCCTGAATATCCTTGTTGAAGTTGCTCCGCACGGGAATATGCGTGCGCAGATGCTGCAGCCCCAACTGATCGAGGACTTTCTCGTACTGTTCATAGAGCGGCGTCCGCTCGCGGCGATCCACCAAGTTCCAGAACAGGAACAGCTCCCGAAGATGCGCCCGTCCCGTCTTGATCAGACGGTCGTTGAGAACAGAGGCAAAATTGAGCGTGCTTTCCAGTACAATGCGGTCGGCTTTCATCGGGATGAAGAGGTAGTCCAACTCGACGATCGTAGAGAGGACGCCTTCGTTGCCCACCGTTCCCGGAAGGTCGAACAGCACGACATCGTATCGTTCTTCGGCGACGGCGGCCCATTTCCGCCATTCCGACATCGCCTCGGAAGGTTTACAGCAGAGAATACGATAAGGTTTCACCCCTTTGTTCTCGGCGAGCGAAACGAGGAGTCTGCCGTAGATCGCCGAAGATTGCACGACGGCCTTGTCGCGGTTCGAGAGTTTGAGGATGGAGTGCTGCGGGTAGTCGCAGTCCACCACCGCGACGCGGATGCCGTGCAGGTAGTGCAGCCACGAGGCGGCCAGCACCGTGAGGGTCGATTTGCCGACGCCCCCTTTCTGGGAGGCGAAAGCGATGCATAACGGGTTCTGTTCCATACGAGAATAATTAAGCAATTAATATTTAACTTGTTTCGATACGCGGATACGTACTTGCGTATTCACGTATCTTCGGCGATTCATACGCTTTTGCGGATTCACATACTTTTGTCGGCAGATACGGATATAAGCTGTCACATACGAACTTCGGCATCTATGCAGACATCTATATCCGTATCCGCATAGCCGCACAATGACGGATGTACGGGAGTAAGAGGCTACGCGGGCAGGTAGATTCGTAAGTAGTGATCCGCGCACAAAGAAAATGAGAAAACGCCCTCGTTCGACGGCTCCGAAAACGGGTGGCGCCCAAAGGCGCGTATCGGCGTCCGTTGGCAGGTATATATCTGATACAACATAAAATAAAACGCTCTACCTTTGCCTCCGAAAGGAGTAATCCCGCTGCGACGCCGAAGGCGCGCACCTTCATCCGGCCCCTGGCCGGATTTCTATATGCGCCCGCATATAGCAAGGGGTACCTTCAGCCGCTCGGAATATTCCGAGCCGCCGAAAGTGCTGCCGCAACCTGCGGCGCGGCGGACGGTTACTCCCGAGTCGTAACCTCAAAACACGGATGCCCTATGGATGCTGCCGATAAACCGACCTCCGCCGCGGGCCGCAAAGCCCTCAACGACCCGCGCATACACCGCTATTACGTTCGCCTGACCAGCGAGCAGAACGAGCGTTTCCTGCACATGTACGAACAGTCCGGGATGAAGAATAAAGCCGATTTCATCTGCCACCGCATCTTCGGATGACCTTTTACGGTCGTTGTCCGAGACAAGAACACCTACGATTTCTATGTCCGGCTGACGGGATTTTACGCCCAGTTCCGGGCTATCGGGGTGAACTACAACCAGTGCGTCAAAGCCATACACACGACCTTCGGCGATAAGAAAGCGTTGGCCTATCTCTACCGTCTGACGCTCGAAACGCAGCGGTTGGAACAACTCGTGAAGGCGGTCGTCGAACTTACGAAGGAGTTGCTGCAATGGTGCCGAAAGTAAACTCCGGGGCCAACGTCTACGGCGTACTCCAGTATAACCGCATTAAGGTCGAAGCCGGCGAAGGCCGGATATTATACATGCAGGGAATACCCGAACGCAGCGACGGCAGGTTCAGTATCGAGGAGTGTGCGGAAGCTTTCGGGTACTACACGGCGCTCAATCCCCGTGTCCGAAAACCGGTCGTGCATTTCTCGCTCAACCCCTCGCCCGAAGACCGGCTTTCGGAAGCGCAGCTCACGCGACTTGCCGCCGAGTTCATGGAACGCATGGGATACGGTCGCCAGCCCTATGTCGTCTTTCTGCACGAAGACATCGCACGGCGACACATGCACGTCGTCTCGGTGAGGGTGGACGAGCAGGGCCGGAAGATCGACCACAACAACGAACTGCGGCGCGCCATGGCGGTTTGCAGAGAGTTGGAATACGAGTACGGTCTGCATGTGCCCGAAGACGGCGGCGTGCAAACAGAACCGGAAGAATTGCGCCGGGTCGATTACCGTCGGAGCGATTTGAAGCATCAGCTGCGTAACGTCGTGATGACGCTCAAGCAGCAGTACGGATTCCAGTCCCTCGCGGAGTTCAACACGCTGCTCGAACGCTATGGCGTCGCAGCCGAAGAGATCCGAGGCGACGTGCAAGGCAGACCGTATCGGGGGCTCGTTTACCACGTGCTCGATGACGACGGGCAGCGCACGGGAGCGGCGGTCAAAGCGTCCCGGCTGGGCGATTTTTTCGGATGGAAGGCGCTGGAAGAAAAATTCGACGCCTCGAAACAACGGCTTCGGCAACATCCCGAAACGCTCGACCGCACACGCCGCGAGATCGACCGTGCCCGGAGCGGAAGCCGCAACCGCGAGGAATTCACGGCCGAACTTCGGGAGAACGGTATCGACGCAGTTTTCCGGGAGAACGATGCCGGGCGGATTTACGGAGTCACCTTCATCGACCGCACGACACATCAGGTGTTCAACGGCTCCCGGCTCGGAAAGGAGTATGCGGCCAACGCTTTCGAGGCGTGGTTCAACGGTCGGGAGCAAGAGTCGTCCACACCCATGCCGGAAGAGTTACGGCCGTTGCCGCCCCTCGAACCGCCCCTGCCGGGACTATCTTCGGTCGAAGAGTTCGAGGAGTACATTGATACCCATTACGTTTCGATGCCCGACGTAATAGGCGAACTCATGGAATATACGCCCGAAAAGGAGTGGGAAACAGCTCCCGAATACCGGCTCTTCCCCCGCAGGAAGAAGCGGCGGCGGAAAATCCGGAAAAGAATTTAACAACCTCGATACGTTACGATCATGCAAGAAGAAGACGATCTGCGCGGCTTGGCCAAAGTCGCGGATTTCATGCGGGCGATCAGCTTTCTGTTTCTCGCCATTCACATTTACTGGTTCTGTTACGAGTGGTTTGCGCAGACGGGATGAACGATTTCCGTCGCAGACCGCATCCTGCAAAATTTCCAGCGGACGGCTGCCTTGTTCTCATCGACGCTCTGCACCAAACTCTTCTGCACGGTATTTCTCGCATTGTCGTGCATGGGAAACCGTGGCGTGAAGGACGAGAAAATATCGTGGAAGCATATCGCCGTGGCAGGCGGCATCGGCATACTGCTATTCTACGGAAACGGCTGGCTGCTCGGGATGAATGTCGCTACGACCCTGCGGGCGGCGCTTTATACGGCGACGTTGCTGGTGGGATTCCTCGGAATGCTGGCGGCCGGGCTATGGAGCAGCCGTCTGCTGAAAAACCGTATGACGGATGATCCGTTCAATGCCGAAAACGAGAGTTTCATGCAGGAAACACGCCTGCTGAAAAACGACGATTCGTTCAACTTCCCGACCGAGTTCGTCTTCCGGAGACGCAGGCACAGCGGATGGATCAACGTCGTGAATCCCTTCCGGGCGAGTATCGTTTTAGGAACGCCCGGCTCGGGAAAATCCTATGCCCTCATCAACAACTACATCAAGCAGGCCATCGAAAAGGGATATGCGCTCTACGTCTACGACTTCAAGTTCGACGACCTGTCGGTTATCGCCTATAACCATTTGCGCAAGAACCTCAAGGCTTACGGAGCGACGACGCCGAAATTCTATGTCATAAATTTCGACGACCCGCGCCGTTCGCACCGATGCAATCCGCTCGCGCCGAATCTCATGTCCGACATCACCGACGCATACGAGGCCAGCTATGTCATCATGCTCAATCTCAACCGCTCGTGGATACAGAAGCAGGGAGATTTTTTCGTCGAATCGCCGATCGTGCTACTCGCGGCAATCATCTGGTTCCTGAAGATTTACGACGGAGGAAAATACTGTACCTTTCCCCATGCCATCGAATTGCTGAACAAACCCTACGAGGAGTTGTTCACCGTATTGATGGCTCACGAGGAGTTGGAGAACTATCTTTCGCCCTTCGTGGATGCATGGAAAGGTGGAGCCGCAGAGCAGTTGATGGGACAGATCGCCTCTGCGAAGATTCCCCTCTCGCGCATGATCTCCCCGCAGCTCTACTGGGTCATGTCGGGAGACGATTTTACACTCGACATCAACAACCCCGAGGAACCGAAGATTCTTTGCGTGGGAAACAATCCCGACAGGCAGAACATATACGGTGCGGCGCTCGGATTGTATAATTCGCGCATCGTCAAGCTGATAAACCGCAAGAAGCAGCTCAAAAGCTGCGTGGTGATCGACGAGCTGCCGACGATCTATTTTCGGGGGCTGGATAACCTGATCGCAACGGCGCGTTCCAACAAGGTCGCCGTATGTCTGGGGTTTCAGGATTTCAGCCAGCTAAAGCGCGACTACGGAGACAAGGAAGCCGCCGTGATTCAGAATACCGTAGGCAATATCTTCAGCGGACAGGTCGTAGGAGAAACGGCCCGGACACTCTCCGAACGATTCGGAAAGATCGTGCAGAAGCGACAATCCGTAAGCATCAACCGCAGCGATACCTCGACGTCGATAAATACCCAGCTCGACAGTCTTATTCCTGCGTCGAAAATCTCGACGCTCTCGCAGGGCGTGTTTGTCGGAGCCGTGAGCGACAACTTCGGAGAGGAGATCGAGCAGAAGATTTTCCATGCCCGGATCGTCGTGGACAACGACGCCGTGAAACAAGAAATGGCGGAGTACAAACCCATACCCACAATATCGTCGTTCCTCGACGCCAGCGGGCGAAACATCATGCAGGAAAAGATCAAGGAGAATTACCGCCGCATCAAGCAGGATGCACTCGACATTATCGAAGCCGAGATGAAACGCATAGAGAAGAATGAAAAATTGGCGGAGAAATTATTGTAAAATAAAGGGAGACTGAAAAATTCAGTCTCCCTTCTCGATTAATTTTCATTTATAAGAAGTTCTTCTAATTGTTTTCTTGTTTCTTCGACCATGTCTTTTTTTGAAGCTCCCGGCAATGCAAGATATTTCTCTACGGCATCTAACATTTCGTGACAAGCTATAAAAAAATCATAGCGTTCATGGAATGAAAAATCTTTGTGATATATAGAATAAAAAGTAGAATAATGTCTTGCTACACGGAAACTATAATGTTTGTATTGATTTCCCTTTTGCGATGCCATGAGCATTCTATGAGCGCGTTTAAAAACTTCAATTGGCTCAATTACATTTTTCTTTTCGTTTGCATCTTCCAAAAGATAGCGGGCAAAATGATTATCTATTTGGAAGGTATCAAAATTTGTATTTTTTGCATATGAGTATGCATTGTCAAAACATCTTGCTGCATCAGAATACTCACCATCAGCTAAACGAGCAATAGCAAACTGTAACCAAAATAAAGGATTCTCTCTATTATATTCTAAATATGCGACTTTTTCATAAATATTAAAAATAGCTCTATTAAGTCCTCTCTGATCAGAATCCTTTTTTAATATTCTATTTAGATTCTGATATAACATAATTTCTTTCAGATATTTACGAATTCGTTTATGAGAACGTTTTTCATGTAATCGTTCATAAATTTGAATTAAAGGAGTATCAATATCTGAATAATTCAAAAGATTTTTCAATATATAATTTGAGAGTACAGAAGATTTGAAAACTATTTCTTCTGTATCAAAATCAATAAATTCTCTTAAAAATTTATTTTTCCTAAAAGATATGTTATTTAATGAATCTAATCCTAAATCATCTACAATATCTACCAATCTTAATCTGAAATCTAAAACAGCTCCAATTAGTAAGTATAATAATGCTTGATAATAATCACTTCTGTGTTTGATCGCTGTTACGATCTCATTATAGCGATTTCCTAAATCATCTGATTTAACTAACTGAATTATAAATTGACTTAGATGACGTTTGCATCGTGTTTTAATAAATTGTATCTTCTCATCGACTGTAAAGTGGGAGCGTTTTTGCCATAATCCATTCTTTTCGACCACTTGAATTAATGACTCAACTTCCTTGTCAGTCAACTCATTAAGATCTATTTCAAAAGGATCATCAAGCATTATGTCACGCAAAAATAGATGTGCTGTTTCATGGGCAGGAGTCCTTTCTGACAATACTAATGAAATGTGATTATGCTTATAACGTCCAATTTTTTTCAGCAGATTGACTGTATCTGCATAATTTTCAATAATTATAACAGTTGGATCATCTGTTTGATTACAAATGTAATCTAATTCATCAATTGCAGATAGTGCGTCTCTTTCAAGATAAAATACTTTTTTACCTTTCTCTAATAAACATATAGATAATGCTTTCAAAAATAGCGTTTTACCATTTCCTAAATCAGAGAGGACAACTATAAAAGGACATCCTGATTGTATTTTTTGTAGAACTACCTCTAATTTATCTCGGAAAACAAAATAAGGAAATGAATCTGCATTTTTTATTGAATATGCAAGCAAATTTTCATCGACATTTCCTTTGACTAACAAATCAATAAAGCTAATGCGTTTACGTTCAGGCTTTTGATTAGTTATTCGAGGAGTAACAAAATGATGAAATGTATATGGTATATCCACATTTATAATAGGTACATTCTGCAATTCTCTCACGAATCCTTCTGTCCCCAATTTAAGAGGTGTACCTAAATCTTCTAATTGCATCAAATCAATATCATTTTCATCGGGGCCAACGATAAAAAATGTCTTTTCTTTGATATTTTTTGTTCGATCCAATAAATGAATAAGGTCAGTATCAGATTGAAGAGAACAACCTACAAAAAATATTGCATCACATAACAATAAATCATCTTCAAATATCTCCCACCAACCTGTATTTTTGATGTAATCTTTATTATAACTCTTATATGTCAATTTGAAAGAATTATCAATTGTTGCTCTTGATAATTGACTAATTACTCCATTTAAATGAACACAAACTGATGAAGTGCGGTATTGTTCACTCTCGTCGGAAAGAGTGACTGATGACAATAGTTTATTGTTTTCGAGGTAAGCTCGTTCTAAAATTTCATCATAGTTTAGCGTATAACATCGTCGCCAAGGAAAATTTCCGAGTTCTTTTTGAGTCGGAGAAATTTCCTTGATTATAAATTCCCGTTGGAGAAAGGCTATGATTTTATCTTCTCCATACTGTCGAATATACCATTGTGACGCTCGACGTAAATCGTCATCTTGATTTTCTTTAGGAACATCACATTCGTTGTATAGTTCATGTGCAATATATTTTGCAATACGAAATGCAGATTTATCTTGCTTGTAATTTTTTGCACCAAGAGAAAATCCTGCACCTGTAAGTAATAAACATTTACCATATTGAATTTTTTGTATGGCTTCTTCAAATTTCATGGCAATATTAAATTTATGCATAAAAATACATTAATTCAATGTAATATCAAAATTATACTTGCCATTTCCCGCCATCTCGCGCCTCTTCCCGCCAGAAGGGGCGCATTTGGTGTTATGAACTGGAAAAAGGTCTTATCTTTCCGCCGGATTTTCACCATTCAATTTACTCATTTAATTATCTGCATTATGGCAAGAGAACAGGAAAAG
>OLXB01000929.1_pt1 | contig 11341 bp, 10 predicted proteins | sample 1673681 | NCBI WGS metagenome assembly OLXB01 (sample SAMEA103958121, study PRJEB25191) | human gut metagenome
TCTGCTGGTAGTCCTTAACAACATGACGGACAACTTTCTTCAAACAACTTTCAAAGCGACATTGAACTGTTTTCTGGAAGTCAGACGGTTTCATCAATCTCACCCCCTTTCCACTATGATTTGAAAAGTGTTTATCCCTCTTTCCGCACCATATAGGGAATGAAAGGTGTGATTTAATGACCTCTTTTGAAAAATTTTTAAATTTTTTTCGGGTATGAAAAAAGCCCGCACAAAACATATAGTCTGTACGAGCCTTTAAAGCTAAAACATATTCAATTTTTAATAGTGTGCTATTAGGTGGAATTTGATTGCAAATAATTGTACTTAAAGTTTTCCATAATGCAAGCCCCCTTAAAGCACCGTATCAATGTTGGCATGGTTTTCAAATTACTCTGAAAAATTATGAACTATTCCTTTTGGAAATGTAATGGTCAGTCTTGTATATTCTTTTTCCGTAGAAGCAATATCCAATTTCAAGCCCAACCTATCGCATAATTTTTTCGATAGATACAGTCCCATACCCGTTGCATTTGCCTTGTTTCTATTTGAACCCGTAAAACCTTTTTCAAATACACGGGATAAATCAGACGCTTTTATTCCACAACCATTATCTTCAATCACAAGCAATATATTTGTACCATTGTCTTGACTGTATATCGTCAGTTTATTTTCTTGCTTATCAAAATACTTAATCGCATTTTGCACGATTTGAGATAGAATGAATGTCAGCCATTTTTCATCAGTATAAATGACATTTTCTATGTCATGGATATTGATAATTGTTTTTCTTTCCATAAGCGAATGACGGAATTTCAGAATGACATTATGTATCACTTCGTCTAACTGCAACTGTTTTACAAAATAGTCCTTTTCCGTATTTTCGCTTCTTGCATAGTAGAGCATTTGTTCCACTAACTGAAATATTTTGTCTGTTTCTTTTTTTAATGTGTAATTTTTTGTATTGTCAAACGTCAAAGACAATGCTCCTATCGGTATTTTAATTTCATGGACGAAACTTTCCACATATTCTTGATAGTCCTGCTTTTCCTCTGTGATTTTGCCGATTTCATCATTCATAGATTTGCAGGCTTTTTTTAGTGCGTAGCAATAGGCTTTATTTTGAAATTCTTTTGGCTTTGGTAAAACGTCTGCAATATAATAGGTTTCTTCCAGTCCATCTACTAAATCAATAATATGTTGTGAAGCGTTACGTTTCTTCCGATACAAACACCATTGAAAAAGCCCTTGTATGCTGATGAACAGAATTACCAGCAATACAACAAATAGCATATCTACACCGTAGAAAATCAAGAGAAATGCTACTAAGGCAAGAAAGAAAAGCTGAAACAATATCTCTGTTATTTTTTCTTCTAAGAATGTAAAAAAACTCACAGTTTCCAACCCTTTCCTCGTATATTTTCCAATAAATGAACAATACCGATTTCTTTCATTTTCTTTTTTAGACGAGTCATATTAACCAGTAATACATTTTCGTCTAAATAATATTTGTCGTTCCACAGCTTTTCCAATAGTTCTTCTTTGCTAATAACTTTATCTTCGTTCATAAAGAAGTAGTACAAAATACGAAATTCATTTCTTGTCAGTTCAATGCTTTGCTCTTGATATTTCAAAATGGATAAGTGTAAATCAAGGGTACAATCTTTTTTGACAAGCTCACGGAAATTGTTTGGGTTTGACAACTGCAATGCACGCTTGATCTTCTCAAGAAGAATAAGCGTATCATATGGCTTTGTGATAAAATCAATCCCACCCACTTGAATACTTTTCAATTCGTCAGCATTTGTATCTCTGCTTGTTACAAAGATAATCGGTACTGGCATGACTTGTTTTATTTTCCTGCATACTTCATAGCCATTCTCATACGGCAGGTTAATATCAAGCAGAACCAGTTCTATGGAATATTGCTTTAATTCATCTGTCAGGTTTCCAAAGTCAGTCAATAAAACTGTTTCATATCCTTGTGTGTTCAATAATTTAGAAAGCTCCAAACGAGTGATTTCATCATCTTCGATAATTGCTATTCTCATTTCAACACCCCCTTGATTTACCATTATAATAATTCCACAGCAGGAGAGCTAGAAAAATCTAACTCTCCTCATTGATATTTCGTTTGAAACCGATATACGTCGCTATCCAGTAAATACTATAAATTAGGAAGAAGATAATTAAATTCAAGCCAAAGTACATTAGATAAAGGTGTTTATCTCCCAAAATTTGTTGATACACATTATTCAATGACGACATCATCACGAAAGAACATAATATTGCTGATATTGCAGGGACACAAAATAATATCAATAATTGTTTTCTGATTGTCTTAAATAGCGACTTATCATTTATTCCTAATCTTCGCAAGGTCAGGTAGCGATATTTGTATTTAGTAGAGTCGCTCAATGATTGAACTGCCAAAATTGTCCCTACTGCGGAAATCAAGATAAATGCAATATACATAAACAGACTGACTACTATTGCAACCATTGCTTTTTGTTGTTCTATTTCTGCACCTCTTACGTTTACTCTATACGATTCGTCATTTATTTCTCCATTTTCATCAACCTTTACTAATTGATGTTGCATAGCTTCTTTTATCTTATTTTCTAATTCTGCGTCTGTATCTTCTTTTGTATCTATAATCAAATGATTTTCTGATACTTCAAGTCCTTGAACATATTTATCTGGAAGTACAACAACAAATCTGCCAGTATTAGTTATAGAGTTCCAATAAGACTTAGTGTCATATCCTTTTAATTTCAAATTTTTATTTGCTACTGTTATGGTTTCAATATCTTTGTTATCTTCAACCTCATATGCAAACTTGCTATTTGTAACTATATAGTATTCGTTATCATTTAAAGAAAGCAACGGCATCTTTCTTAATTCTAGTAATCTATTATAATCACTTAACTTCAAGACTGGGTCAAAATCATAATATTCTGATTGGAAAAAATTTTGTACCTGATGATTCGGCTCTTTATAAATGTCGTACTCAATGGTATTATCAATCGTATATTCTTCTTCAATTACTCGAATATATTCATCAAATACCTGCTTATCATCAAAGAGTTGTACATCATATGGTGCATTTAAATTCACGCTGATATCATACGAAGCTTTGTTGATACTAGAATAATTCAGAGCCAGCAGTGAAATTAAAATCAACATAGACAATGTACCAAATGTGAAGCTCATTGTTCTTGCTTTAGAAGCAAATGTTCTTGCTACAAACAGATTATCATTTTGATATTTCATTTTTTTATTCTTTAACAAAACAGTCAAGAACATATCTGCACAAGTTGTAGATATACCATAAATGCTGATAATCAACATGATTACGCTTACCATCAAATAGGTAAGTGTTTCTTGCTTATTAAAATTATCCATAGTACAACGTGAATTCCAGAGAAAAAGAGAAATCGCACCAAGAATAATACTTAAAACAAAAATGACATTTCTTTTTTTACTGTCACGGAACATTTTCTTTTCATTTTGTTTATCAAAGTAAAGAAAATCACGTATCGTCATTTTACTTATTCTTCTTAATAGATTAAGTAAAACCAAAACATAAATAGTTAAAAAATAAATTATCAATAGTCCAATAGAAACAAAATTCAAAGAAATAAAGAGAGTTTTTGGAATACCCAGTAAGTTTACAATTACTAACGACACAAACTGGCTGAATAAAAAGCCAATAGGAATAGCTAATACAATTGCTAAAATTCCCAACAGTATGTTTTCAATTACAACTAAGTGGGCAATTTCTTTTTTCTTAATGCCAAGAAGCATATATGTTCCTAATTCTTTACTTCTTTTTTCAAACATAAATTTCGTTGTATAGTTGATCAAAAAGCATATCACAAAAGTAATAAGGATATTTACAGCGAACAATGAATTCTTAAATGCATCCATACTGGAACATAACTTTACAATTTCATCAGAACTTGCCACCAAATTAAAAGCAAATATAAGAGAAAAGGATGCAGTAACGGTTATCAGATAAATCAAATAATCTTTAATATTTCTTTTTGTATTTCTATACGCTAACTTACCTAACATTTCCCACTTCACCTCCGAGCAAGGTTAATATATCCAGTATTTCATTGAAGAAATCTTTTCTGCTTTTTTCCCCTCTGAAAATTTCATTGAATATTTTACCGTCTTTCAAGAACAAAATACGTTCACAGAAAGACGCACTAAACGGGTCATGTGTTACCATTAAAATAGTAGCCTGCATTTTCTTGTTGATTTCAGACATTGTTTCCAGTAATAATCTGGAAGCTTTTGAGTCCAAAGCTCCCGTCGGTTCATCAGCTAAAATCAGTTTCGGTTCATTGATTAAGGCTCTAGCACAAGCACAACGCTGTTTTTGTCCGCCAGAAACTTCATAAGGAAATTTCGATAAAATATCACGAATACCCAATTTATCGGCGATAGCATGAACTCTTTTCTCAATATCAGTAGGGTTCTGTTTGTTGATAACCAATGATAAAGAAATGTTTTCTCCAATCGTTAAAGTATCTAAAAGGTTGAAATCTTGAAAAATGAACCCTAAATTTTCACGTCTGAAATCAGCAAAATCTTTATCCTTGATTTTGGTAATATCTTGATTATTGACTGTAATGTGTCCGCTGGTTACAGTATCAATCGTAGAGATACAGTTTAATAGGGTAGTCTTTCCAGAACCACTAGCTCCCATGATTGCGACAAATTCGCCCTTATCTACATACATAGAAATACCGTCTACTGCCTTTGTGATATTTCCAGAGTTACCCCCGTAGTATTTTTTTACTTGCTCTAAATTTAAAATGTGTTCCATTAAAAATCGCTCCTTTCTTCCTGCCACATTTATTTGTTTTGGAATACAATTAAATTATAGCAAGGGCAGTATTCAATTACACTTACAGTTTTGAAAGTAAACAGAGAGTAAAAGAGCCGTGATAATGCAGATCACAATTCTGTGAAGCATTTCCACGACCCTTTTATTATAATTTTACCGTTGTCTTTTTCGTAATGGTATAAATGTATTCCTCTGGCGTAGGGCGTTTATTCCCAAAATACTTTTTGAAATTTGCCTGCACCTCTGGGTCGGTGCTATTCATAGCTTCATCAATCGTCGCTTCAATATCAGCCCGAACATCAGCCAATGATACACCGCCAGCTTTTGCACCAGCTTTCAATGCCTTTTTTATATCTCTTTTGTTCAGTCCTATCATATTCATACCTCAATTCTACTTTTTAAAGCTAATAAGTTTTCCATTGTATTTTACAATGATGAATATGATATAAAACACTCCTACAACAATCAAAATAAGACCTATGTAATAGCCTAATTCAGAATGAGAGATTAAATTGATAATCGGCATAACAAGAATACCAATACTAACCAGTAAAGTGCCTATTCCTATTTTTTTTGTAAACACCTTTTTATCTTTAGGGTCAAGTTGTGTATAATGATAACCATGTAATAAAGTAATATTCTCTTTTATACCTATTTGATAAGATGTAAAAAGTAAAAACAATCCTATAACTATTTCAACAATCAATTCCTCTAATTCCATAATCGTTCTCTCCTTTAATCAAAATAAAATAATTCTTCAAATTTTTTATCTAAAGCTATACAAAGCACTAATGCCAATTTTGCTGTTGGATTAAATTGTCCAGTTTCAATAGAACTAATTGTATTCCGAGAAACCCCGACTAGTTCAGCTAATTCTGTTTGTGATAATTTTTTTTCTTTTCGTACAGTTTTTAATCTGTTTCTCAAAATTAAATGTTTGTCCATTCTATAAACCTACCATTAAAAATTTATAAAAGTAATACCCCATAAATAGAAGAAAGAATAAAGCAATAACAAATTTGGATTTATTTTTTGAAATATGTGCTTCATAACCCATAGAGCCAAATGCCACAGACCCAATAATTGTCATTATGTCATAGTAAGGTTCTTTACAAACTGCTTTAATGAGAAGAATTAAAATGCAGATAAATAAAACAAACATTAAGCCAAAAGATTTCCCTTGAAGTTTAATATGTTTTTCGTATTCATCAAGATATAGATTCTCTTTTTTGTTTTGTGATAGTATTTTTTCTTTATCCATTATATAACGCTCCTTTCAAATAATACCAAGTACACTTGTTATTTATATTATAGCATTCGGTCATTACAAGTCAATATTTTTGCACAGTTTTCTTGTCGTTTTGTAAAAGCGTGCAAATCTGATAGGAAATGCACGCTATATCATTTATCCTACAATCTTCCAGTTACTATCCTTATGTAGCACAAGCTCATACTGCGATACCTGCGTCGCTTTTGTCTGATTATCAATGAATTTTACCGCAACCTTGACTTTCACATTGTCGCCGTCCTTTATAAAGATAGGGTTTACCAGTTCAGAATAAAGGTAGTCCCTGCCGATAGGTTCAATCACATTTCCCAATACATAGTAAGCAAGCTCTTTTTCCGTCGCTGTTGGGTACAGCTTAAAGAATGTTTCCAGAAAAGCGGTAGCGTCATTTACCGTATCAGCGTCCACGCTTGCGTCTGCTTCTGGTGTCTTAGGCTCATAGTCTGATTTTTCAACTGCTGGTGCAAGGGTAGGGTTTTGAACGATTACCATATCCCCGTCTGCGTCCACATAGACTTTTACAGTATAGGTTGCTTTCACATTGCTTGTCTGTTCTCCCTCTTTTATCTGCTGATCTACTTCGTAGGTAGCAGAAAAAGTGTCCGCTCCCGATTGCTCGATATGCCATACAATCACATCTGTAACCGTGGAGCTGGTCGGTATATCGGTTCTAATGGTGTCTACATTTAAGTCCTGCAATTCCTTTGTCAGATAACCGCTGATTGCCTGCGTCCTTGCTTCGATAGCTTCTTTGCTGTTATCCCATGTGTAATAGGACTTCGCAAAGTTTTTCACGAAATTTTCTATCCCGTTGGTGTCCTGCAAGCGAAGTTCAATGATTTCTTTTTCATGGGTGGTGTGCTGGTCGATAGCCGTAAAATTCTTATACACCCCAAAGCTCACGCTTGCGATAAGCACCACCCACAACGCAATCACGGTTTTCTTATGTGTGCCTACCTTGACAGTACGCACCTTTTTTTCTTTTGGTTCTTTGATAGTTTCTGTCTGTTTCTTATTCTTCTTAAACATATTTTCAAGTCCTTTCTATTGTTTTACTCGTCCTGCACCGATTAAGTGCTGTTGCCAGTAACTACTACTTAGGTCTGCATATCCTATCGGGTCGCCTGCGTGGTACATCTGTGTCGGCGAAACAAGAATACCGACGTGTGTTACATACGAACCAGCGTTATAGGTGGAATGGAAAAACACCAAATCGCCTGCTTTTGCCTGCGAGAGTGGCAGATGTTGGGTTGCGTCATACTGTGCTTGTGCTGTTCTCGGTAAGGAGATACCAGCTTTTCCATAGCACCATTGCGTCAATCCCGAACAATCAAAGGAAGTATTCGGGTTACTGCCACCATACACATACTTCCAGCCTTGATATTTCAACGCTTCATTCATTACCTTTTGTGCCAGTTCTCCCGATACCTGCGGAACTGCTAAATACTGATTGACTACTTCCACATAGAACATATTTCCATAGCCATACCGCCAGCCCCCATTCTTAGCAACGGCTATCGGGTTGGTGTAGGTTACTTTCTTTCCACCCGATTTCTCACGGGCGAAGCTCTCTGCAAGATTAAAAGTGTGTTTTTTTCCTTTTCCTGCCACATATCCCACATAGCCACCGCCATAGTTATAAGACTGTATCGCTACATTCAAATCGTCGATACCTTGATTTTTGCAAGAAGAAAGCAGGGACGCAAAATATTTACACCCCTGCTTGATTGAACTTTCCGTATCTAAAGAGTTGGGCGGTAAACCCAGACTTTCCGAACTCTGCATAACATCTTCTGCCGTACCGCCACTTTCTACTTGAATGATAGCAAGTAGCACATTGACATACTCGGAGATACCGTTTTCTCTGGCGTACTTTTCCACCATAGGCTGATGTTTCAAGACTTCTGCGGATAAGTTCATACCCGTAATGCCAGAAGAAAAGTTGCTGTTCTCATCGTCGCTGTCCGCACTAATCAGCACCCCAAAGAAAAGCACCAGAGAAAAGAGGATAGGAAACAGACTGCCGATAAGAGCGATATGTTTCAGTTTCATTTTTTCTTCTGTCCTTTCTTCGTTACAAGGTTACGAGTTTTCTCTATGGTCTGTTGGTTCTTCTGGACGGTTTGTGTTTGCTGAACCTTTATCCTGCGGTCTTTGGTGTCATTCTGGTGTGTTTCCTGCGATACCACTTTTTCTACATTCTGCCTATGTACTGGCTGTGCAGGCTGGGTCGCTTTTCTATCAGAAGCACCAGAAGATAGCGGACGCTCTTTGATAACATTTGTCTTGACTGGCTCACTTGCTTTTGAAGTGGTCGCTGTGGCAGGGCGTTTCACTTCCTGCATTTTTTCCGCACTCGGCTTTGGAATGGTTGAAGCTGTGGCTGGTCGCTCATGGGGACGGGTAGCTCCCGTTGTCGCTGATCCGTCCGTCTTTCGCTGTGCCTGCCTTGCTTCTTGTGCCTTTTGAAGCTCCATACGCTTGTCAGCGATATTTTGTCTATGCTGTTCCTGCTTTTCCAAGCGTCCCGTCTGTCTGGACTGCTGTTCCTGCACCATGCCACGCTTAAAGTCGGACACGCTGGACTTTGCCTTTTCCTTTGCGGAATACACCGCATAAGCGGTCTGTGTCGGCATATCCTTGATATTCTCTTTGACAGCATTTGCCTTGTCTTTCACTTTATTTTTCGTATCTAAGACAGCACCCACCTTTGAGCCTGCACGCTGTCCCATACTGGAAGTAGATGTATTGCCCCGACTGTCTTTTGTGGCTGTGTTCCTTGTCGGTTTTCTGTTTGAAATCGTGCTACCTACCACCGCACCAGCAACACCGCCAGCAGTAACCGCACCAGCAAGCCGTCTTTCCATACGCCTAGCTCTATGTCGCATAAACAGATACGGTCTGCGGAATATCCTGCGTCCCATGCTTTGACTGTCGTTAGCGTTCAAAGAGAACATACTCATTAAATCGCCCAGCTTCATATAAATACCAGCGAAACATACTATCTGCAAGAACGCTACCATAAAGAACGGATAGTCCGTGGAGATGTTATAAAACATACTGGAAATGCTGAACGCCACCGTTACAATGAGCGTTATTCCTGCCCGTGTCATAATGGTATTAAACACCCTAACGATTGCCTGTTTTGCCATGCTTTCATAGCTCGGTATCATGGAAAGTAGAAAGCTGATAGGTAAAAACATTGCAAAGATAATAAAAAGTATCTGGCTAAATAACATCATGCCCGTAAGCAAGAATACAAATATCGTTATCCCTAAATTGAAGAACAGTAGGAAGAACACCATACCTAAACGGTTCACTACCTGCGGTATCGTCAGATTGTTGTTGTCGTTATCCTCGATTTCTGTTTTCACGACTTCCTCTCTGGTTTTCCCGTCCTCGTCCTCTGGACTTACTGATACCAGAGCTTCCACACGGTCTGCCCCGATTTCTTCTGCGTTGCTGTTCCCGAATTGTAAGAGTAGCCACGGCTGTTCCACTTGAATAGAAAATAAGCTGTCCCGTATCAAGTCCACGCTGTCCTTGCCCTCGCTGTCAGAGTTGGGGAGCATGATTTTTGTTCCCAAGTCCAAAGAAGCGGTACTGATGTCTGATGAAAATTCATTTATCTTCTTGATATAGTCGGGAGCGTAGGCAATAAAGGAAGCGGACAGCACGAACACCACCACAAAGTTGATAACAGCGTGAAGTGCCTTGCTGGTTTCTCTTTTTATCAGTCCCGTATAAGCAACATACATTCCCACCACTAAGATAATGAGAAGCAGGAAACCAACATAGAAGCCCGTAGAAGAAAAGCCGTTCTCGGTTACACCTGCAAGGGTCTGTATGCTTTTTCCGATACTGTCTGCCATATCATTGATGAAGTCCAGCTTATACGCCTGTTGCACCACATATCCTGTGGCATTGCTAAGATACAGGCTGATTGTCCAGACAAAATTTGTGATACAGTAAAGCCCGTACTGCACCGATTTTCCAATGCCGTCCAGCCAGTTCCACGGTAGCCACGACCAGCTATTATCCACATAAAAATCAAGCTGGTAGTTGGAAAGGGGATATTTTGAGTAAAGATTTTCTGCGTTTATGGTATCGTCCACAAGCCCCGTCGCATGAGCCACCGTCCCCAGAAGTGAAAGCAGGATAAGGGAGAGTGCCACCACGAACAGAGCCATTTTGAGAAAGTGAAGTATCTTCCTTTTTGTGAACGCACCTTTTATCCTTTCTTTCATCACTCCACCTCATTTCTCTGTACGGGCGGTCTGGTATCAAAGGCGTGTAGCAGTTCTTCAAAAACTGGGTGTATCTGTACCACACCGACACGCCCGTATAAATCCTGCATTAAACATTGTCCGTTCTCCAAATCCCTCAACCGTTTCTGGTTATTTTCGTCCTCACTGTCCAGCCCGAAAAACTCTAAGGTCTGCTTGATTTCATTGGTATCTGTGGAGCGGAACGCAAACTTTAAGCCAATGTTATTTTTCAGACTTTCTTTCGATACGTCCCCAGAGGATTGTGTCACGAAATAGACTCCGGCGTTCATGGCTCTACCAGCACGCACCAGCTTATTTGAGAGTGTTTCGCCCTGTGCCACATTTAAGAACGCCCATGCTTCGTCCAAATCCACGATTTTAAAAATGCTTCGGTTACTGTGAATAAAGTCAAGGGCAAAGGTACTGATAACAATTAAGATGGATACCGACAACAGTTCAATGGTCGTGTATTCCTCAAAGGTGGTATCCTTATCCGGCAGAACCAAATCTGCAACCTGTATGATGTTGAGCTGGTTATCCAGACTGATTGCATTTTCCACTGAACCGTCCGAGAACAAAAGCTGTGCAAAATCATAGTCAGTAAAACTTTCGATATGGTCTGCAATGTTACGGGATACGGCGGTATCCTCTTTCCGCAGTTCCTCAATGACCTGCAACAGCCCGTGGTTCTGATTCTGGGATACAGTGCGGACAGCTTTTCTAAGGACAGGGAACTTTTCGCCGTCCCTTGAAGAAATTCCTGTAAGGAATGTCAGAATATCAATGGCAAGACTTTCAGCGTCCTTGACATCTTTCATAATCACATACGGGTCTAACAGCCCTTGATTGCTGGAATCACTGGTAATGTTTACAATGTTGATTTCCTCTGCAATCTCCGGCAGAGTTTCTTTCCAGTTCCCACGCTCACTT
>OLXB01000944.1_pt1 | contig 11175 bp, 11 predicted proteins | sample 1673681 | NCBI WGS metagenome assembly OLXB01 (sample SAMEA103958121, study PRJEB25191) | human gut metagenome
TTGCGCAGGTTCAAACCGATGCCGGTATTGGTGCGCACATACAGCGTGCCGTTGCGGGCGCCGCTGGACAGATACTTGGTCATCATGTAGCCGGACTTGCCGTTCACAGTTACGCGGCTCCAGGTATCGCCCTGCTCATGGATGGTCACCCACGTGCCGGTAGGATACTGTCCCAGCACCTTGGCATCCAGTGAAGCCGTCTGGCGCAGGTTCAAGCCGCCGCCACGCACGGTGGCATAAGTATCCGCCAGCGCGGGCGCGCTGGAGAGCAGCAGCAGCGAGCACAGCGCCGCCGAAACGGTACGAACGTATTTCTTCGAGGTTTTCATGGTAAAACACCCTCCTTAGAATTTGCGATGTTTTGTGCATCGCTGCCTATTAAACGCTTCTAAGATGGCGCTCGTTCCCCGAATTTTTGGCAGTTTATGGCATGTATTCAGGCTTTTGGCAGTCGTTTCCAGCATCCATGCGCTGCCATGCGGCTCATTCGAACAATGTCTGGCAAAAACAGGCAATACCACAAATCACAGTTTTTTCAGCAGCCAGGCAAACCCTGCGATCATCCGCGCGTCAGGCTGGTCAAAGTGCCCGCCGGGATGCCACACAAGCGTCGTATCCGCAATGCCCGCATCCGCCATCAGCGCAGCATACTGCGCACGCGTGGCCTCGCCTACTCTGGCCAACGCCGCATTGCGCGCACGCTCCTCGCGTTCCCCCCGGCTCAGGTATACGCGGCTGCCTTGCGGATAGCGCGCCTGCGCGGCATATTCCGCCCAGCCCGGATACCACAGTGACCCGGAGCAGCTGGCCGCGCCCGCAAATCCCGCGTCCTGACTGAGCGCCCACAGGCTGAACAGCCCCGCCAGCGAGTATCCGCCGATGGTGCGCGGGCGCTCCGCCGCGCCATCCTGCGTAAAGAAAGCGCGGATCCTTGCCCCGCAAAGCCCTGCTTGCCAAAGACAGGCGGCGCGGGCCAGGGCGAATAATCGCGGTTCCAATCCGCGCTTTGGCAGGCAATCAACGTGTGCGGGCACTCTTCCCGGCGCAGCGTGTCAGCAACGGCCTGCAGGCTTTCCCCTGCGCCCGTGCACCAGTACAGGCAGGGACCATCCTCTGATTTGGTTAGTATGGTAAACTGCAAGGGCATGTTTTCCTTTCAAAAAGCGGCACACATTGCAACGCAACATGTGCCGCTCAGGATCGTAATCCATCAGGTGTTGGTGGTTCTTACGGAGTAGATGTGCGGATAGGCAGCCAGCTGGTTGATCACATCGGTATAGCTGAGCTTGCCGGGCAGGTGCAGGGTGTAGGTGTTGGTATACTGGTTGCCATCCTTGGGCGAATCCTCGGCAGGAGCCTCAATGTGGAAGTCCAGATCCAGCACCTTGATGCCGGCCTTTTCAAAGAACTCATTGATGAAGGGAATGGTTTCAGCGCGGTTGCTGAAGCGAACCTCCACGCGCTTGATGGCATTGACGCGAATGACCTTCTGCAGCAGCATCAGCGTAACCAGCACCAGCGCGCAGCCGCACAGAGACAGCCAATAATAGCCGTAGCCCGTCACAATGCCCAGGCACGCGGTGTTCCACAGGGAGGCGGCAGTTGTCAGGCCGGCGATCTTCTTGCGCTGAGTGAAGATGGTGCCCGCGCCCAGGAAGCCGATGCCACTGATGACCTGCGCGCACAGACGGCCAAAGTTGTAGGTGACGTTGCTGCTGGTGGAGGCGTCGATGTTGGCAGTAAACAGGCCTTCAGCCAGGGCAATCATGCACGCGCCAAGGCATACCAGCACGTGCGTGCGCAAACCGGCAGGACGGTTTTTATACTCGCGCTCCGTGCCCACCACGCAGCCGATCAACACGGCCACAAAAATACGGATCAGCAAGTCCAGGCTGGTCAGCTCGTTGGCATGAATCAAACTGAAAGACATGGCAAAAAACCTCGATGTTGAACTGGAATTTGATTATAGCACAATGCGCTATAAAAATCCACCATATACGCCGTCTTTTTATAAATTTTTCATAATAAAGCTTTCGCGCTGATTTCATCCGCCGCAGGGCGCCTTCGCGCTTGACAAAATCCGCCGCTTCATTATATAATACAACCGGCTATGAAAGGTCAACCCTCGTGTGCGGACGGCGCATAGAGAGGAGGAACACGGCTGCAATTCCTCCGCCGGCGCACGAGACGACAGCCCGGAGCCTCCCGCGAGAGCGAGCGTTTTCCGCGTTGAGGGATGCAAGCGGCATCCTTTTAGGATGCAAGCTGGGTGGCACCGCGAAATGTAATTTCGTCCCATGCAATGCGCATGGGATTATTTTTTAGGAGGGATTTCATGCTGACGCAAGCACCAAAGGGCACGCGCGATATGCTGCCCCAGGACGCTTATATCTGGCAGACGATCGAGGCCGTCATGCGCCGCCGCGCCGCCCTGGCAGGGTTCCGCGAGGTGCGCACCCCCGTTTTTGAGCATACCGAGCTTTTCCTGCGCGGCGTGGGCGATACCACCGATATCGTGCAGAAGGAAATGTACACCTTCAAGGATAAGGGCGATCGCAGCATCACCCTGAAGCCCGAGGGCACGGCGGGCGCAGTGCGCGCCTTTTTGGAGGGCAAGCTCTTTGCCGACGCGCTGCCCTGCAAAATGTATTACCTCAACAACCCTGTTTTCCGCTATGAAAAGCCCCAGGCCGGCCGTCTGCGTGAGCATCATCAGTTCGGCATGGAATGCTTTGGCGGCAAGGAGCCGACGGTGGAAGCCGAATTGATCGCAACACTGCTGGGCATCCTGGGCGATCTGGGGCTCAAGGGCCTGTCGGTCAATATCAATTCCATCGGCTGCCCGCACTGCCGTCCCAAGTATCACGCCGCGCTGAAGGAGTATCTCTCCGGCCGGCTGGATCAGCTGTGCCCCACCTGCCGTGAACGCTTTGACCGCAATCCCCTGCGCGTGCTGGACTGCAAGGAGGAGGGCTGCAAGGCGCTGGTCAAGGATGCGCCCAGCATGCTGGATATGCTCTGCAACGAGTGCCGCGAGCACTTTGAAACCCTGCAAACCCTGCTGACCGCGCGCGGCATTCCCTTCAAGGTGGATACGCACATCGTGCGCGGCCTGGATTACTACACCAAGACCGTGTTTGAGGTGATGGTTTCCCGCGGCCGCGAGGGTCTGGCCCTGTGCGGCGGCGGCCGCTACGATGGACTGGTGGAGCAGCTGGGCGGCCCGGCTACCCCGGCGGCTGGCTTTGGCATCGGCACCGAGCGCATTATCATGGAGCTGGAAAACCAGGGCGTCACCCTGCCCCAGCCCCCGCTGTGCGATGTGTATATCGCCAACCTGGGCGCGGAAGCCAAGCAGCCTGCGTATCTTTTGTGCCAGCAGCTGCGCGATCTGGGCGTGCGCGCGGAGGAGGATCTGTGCGGACGTAGCCTGAAGGCGCAGTTCAAATACGCCGATAAAATCGCGGCGCGCTACATTGTCATCGTGGGCGGGGACGAGCTGGCCCGCGGCACGGTCAAGGCGCGCAACCTGTCCACCCGCGAGGAGCAGGAAATCCCCCTGGACGGCGCTGCGGAAGCCATCCGCGCGCTGACGCAGGGCTGAGCATTACTTTCAATCACTGCCGAAAGGAAGAGAATCAATATGGAAAGAAGCTTGATTGCCCACCTGAAGCTGGGCGAGCGCAACAAAGTACAGGGCTTTGTGGAGAACATCCGCAATAAGCGCACCATGGCCTTCCTGGTGCTGCGCGACTATACCGGCCGCGTGCAGCTGACCATCGAAAAGGAAAAGCACCCCGAGGTCGCCGCCATCGTCGATCAGCTGACGGTGGAATCCGTTATCACCGCCAAAGGCATGGCCGTTGAAAACAGCTATGTAAAGCTGGGCGGCGTGGAAATCCTGCCCGATACGATGAAGATCGAATCCATCGCCGAGCCCCTGCCCATCAGCAAGGACGCGGCCATCGATAGCCGCCTGGACTATCGTTGGATCGATCTGCGCAGCGACCGCAACACCCTGATCTTCAAGGCGCAGACCGAGCTGGTAGCCGCCATGCGCGAGTTCCTGCTGGAGCGCAACTTTATGGAAATCCATACGCCCAAGCTGATCGCCGCCGCGTCCGAATCCGGCTCCGATGTGTTTGAGTTGAAATACTTTGACCGCAAGGCTTACCTGAGCCAGAGCCCGCAGTTCTATAAGCAGATGGCCATGGCCGCCGGCTTTGACCGCATCTTCGAGGTGGGGCCGGTGTTCCGCGCCGAAAAGAGCTTCACCAACAAGCACGCCACCGAGTTTACCGGCTTCGACCTGGAAATGAGCTATATCACCTCTTTCCGCGACGTGATGGCCATCGAAGCGGAGCTGCTGCAGGCCGCTCTCAAGCGCGTAAAGGAAAAGTACGGCGAGCAGATCAAGGAGCTGTTCGGCATGGAAACCATCGTGCCCACCCTGCCCTTCCCCGAGATGAAGCTGCAGGATGTGTATAAGGAGCTGGAAGAGCGCTACGGCTACACCTGCGACGAGAGCGAAAAGAACGACCTGACCACCGACGCCGAGCGCCTGTGCGCCAAGCTGAGCATGGACAAGTTCGGCCATGAGTTCCTGTTCGTCACCGATTACGGCCCCGAAAAGCGCGCCTTCTATCATATGCGCGACGAGCACGGCATGCCCCTGGGCTATGACCTGATCTGGCGCGGCACGGAAATCACCACCGGCGCGCAGCGCGAGCACCGCTATGAGCAGCTGCGCAAGCAGGCCGATGAAAAGGGTCTGGGCGAGGACGTCAAGTTCTACATGGACTTCTTCCGCTACGGCTGCCCGCCGCACGGCGGCTTCGGCCTGGGCGTGGATCGCCTGACCATGTTGCTGCTGGGCATTCCGATCAAGGAAGTCATGTTCCTGTTCCGCGGCCCCAACCGCATCACCCCGTAATCACGTTCATAATGACAGGCGGCTGCCAGATGGATATTCTGGCAGCCGTTTTTTGTGTCGGAAAAGCCGCCATTTACCGAAAAGCTGAGGAAATTTCCCTCACAAGGAATAAAACTGCCATGTGCATCGTTTTATTGTTGAATCAATAAAAAGGGAGAAATGAATGTGAAAAAGTATGGTTGTCTGACGCTTCTGGCTACGCTGATGCTTGCGCTTGGATGCGCTGGGGTTGCCCATGCGGAGATCATACCGCCCGACCCCTGGGGAACGCAAATCGGTTATCCTTGTGTGGTGCTATGTGAAACGCTCACATTGCGCGAGGGGCCAAGCGCTTCCTCCAAAGCGATACAAACACTGCATTATGGGGATCATTTATCAGTGCAACCCGCAGATGCGTCAGCATGGAAAACGGAGAATAACGGATTCGTATATTGCATTCTTGGCGAGCTTGAAGGTTCACCCTGCGGCTGGGTAGACTCAGACTACATTCTCTTCAACCCGGCTTGGTATGTAACCGAAACGGAAACGCCGGTATACGCCTGGAACGATCCCTCCGCGCCCAAGGTCGCGCTGCTTGACAACGGCACCAAGCTTCCCATTCTGAAAGAAGAGGACGAGTGGTATATTGTCAGCCTGCGCGGCGCGGCTGGGTGGATTCATAAGTGATCCTTGGGGTATACGCTTTAGCGGGCTGAAAGCGCCGCCGGCCAGCCTCCATCCGTAATGGCGCCATTGGTATAAAATCGTTCTAATTTTCCCTCTTGCTTTTTGGCGCTGCCGGTGCTATTCTCTTGGCTCGGAAATTTGCTATGGAGGCAGGTATTCCTTATGTCACGCATGATGCAGCGCATTCAATCGCTATTCAAGCCCATGGATCTGTCCCAAGGCAGCTGCTGGCGCACCATTCTGCGCTTCTCGCTGCCCATCATCCTGTCCTACCTGCTGCAGCAGGTATACTCCATCAGCGACGCGGCGATTGTCGGCCAGACGCTGGCCTCCACCGATGTGGCGGGCGTCAACGATACACAGTCGCTGATTTTCATCTTCCTGCAGTTTGCCTTCGGCGTCAGCGCGGGCTTCTGCGTTATCACCTCACGCCACGCGGGGGCGCATGATGAGGCGAGCGTGCGGCGGTCGCTGGCCACGCAGATCGTCCTATCCACGGTGCTGACCATCCTGCTGACGGCGCTGGCCATGGCGCTGCTCAATCCCCTGCTGGCGTGGATTCACGTAACCCCCGATCAGGGCGATGTGTACCGCGCGGCGCATACCTACTGCGCCATCATCTTTTGCGGCATCGGGGCACAGCTGTTCTACAACTTCATCTGCTCCTTCCTGCGCAGCATCGGCGATTCGGTCACGCCGCTGGCCTTCCTGCTGTTTTCAACGCTGCTGAACGTGGCGCTGGATCTGCTGTTCATTCTTTCCTTTGGCTGGGGTGTTGCGGGCGCGGCCATCGCCACGGTGCTGGCGCAGCTGCTGAGCACCATCGCCTGCTTTATCTACGCCTTTGCGCATTATCCGCAATTGCGGCTATCCCGGCAGGATTTCGCCCTTACGCGCAGCGATATCTGCCAGCACATCATCCAGGGCATCCCGCTGGGCCTGCAGTTTTCCGTTCTGGCGATTGGCATTATCATCATGCAGAGCGTGGTGGTGCAGTTTGACATGGTGGACGGCCTGCTGGTATCCAGCGCCGCGCAGAACGGCTACGGCGCGGCTAACAAGCTGTTTTGCCTGATTTCAACGCCGCTGAACGCTCTGGGCGTATCCATGACCAGCTTTGCAGCGCAGAACCTGGGCGCGGGCGATTATAAGCGCATCCGGCAGGGCACGCTGCAAGCGCTGATCATGCTGCTGATCGTGGGCGTTCTCAGCGCCACCATCGGCTTGCTGCTGAGCATTGACGGCCTGTATCTGCGCGTATTTCTAAGTGCAGATAAGGTTACGCCTGAAACGATCCGCTACGGCAACACGCTTTTGTATGTGGATTTCGGTCTTTTCCTTCTGGTTGGCTTTATCTACATCATGCGCAACTGCATTCAGGGAATCGAACGGCCGCAATATGTGCTGTGCGCAGGCGCAGGCGAGTTGATTGCCCGCATCACCGTGTGCCTGCTGCTGCCCGCGGCGGTTGCCGGCGGCAAGGTGGATGCAAACGCGCGCCCACTGGCCTTCTATGCCCTGTGCGCGGCCGATCCCGCCGCATGGATCGCATCCGACCTGGTGCTGTGCATCCCTTTCTTCCGGCACATCCTGCGGCAGGACTACCGGTATCTGATTAAATAAGAGCATATAGAAAATCGGCTGAGCGGAGTTTTCTCCAGCCCAGCCGATTTGTTTTTTATAAGCTTTGAAAAAGCCGTGTTTATCCTTCCACTACCTGCACGCCGATGCCCAGCAGGCCGGGGCCGGTATGCACGCCCAGAGCGGGGCTTACCTCACATTCCAGAAACAGCTGCGCATCCGGCAGGCGCTGCCGCAGCTCCTGCGCCAGCTTGGCTGCTTCCTCGCGGGCGCTGCCATTGGCCACGGCGATGCAGTATTTGGCGTTGCCCTGCACCTGCTTGAGCGCCAGCGCCACCGTCTCCGCGATGGATTTCACGCGGCCGCGCGCCTTGCTGACCACATAGTACGCGCCGTCCGCATCGCAGGAAATGATGGGCTTCAGATTCAGTACCGAGCCCAGCATGGAGGCCACGCGGCCGATTCGCCCGCCCTTGCGCAGGTATTCCAGCGTTGCCAGGCAGAAATACACGCGCGTATGCTCCACGCTGTATTGAATCTTGCGGCAGATTTCCTCCATATCCAGGCCCTGCTCGATCAGCCGGCCGGCATAGATGGCTTGAAAGCCCGCGCCGATGCCGATATTGAGCGTATCGATCACCCGGCAGTCAAGGTTTGGAAACTGCTCCGCCGCCAGACGCATGGCGTTGCCCGTGCCCGAGAGCGCGCCCGAGATGGACACAGCGATCACATGCTCGTAGCCCGCCTGCTCGATGCGGCTCAGCACATCGCACACGGTATCAATGCTGGGCAGGGAGGTATGCGGCACCTCCTCCTCCAGCCGGTCGTATACCTGCTGCGGCGTGATATCCACCTTGTCGGTATACTCGCGATCATGATAGATCACGCGCATGGGCACAACATACATTTGATACTGCTCCACCAGCTCCTGCGGCACGTCGGTGCAGGAATCGGTCATAATGGCAATTTTCTGCGGGTTCATGCGTTCACCTCCAGTTCTTGCCGCTGCGGCGCGGCATAATCCTGCGTAAAGGGCGTTACGGTGTCTGCGCCCACCGCGCGGTAGCCCAGCACCGTATCCAGATCCACGGCGGACAGCGCGGCAAAGATATTGTTTTTCAGCTTGGGATTATCCAGCGACAGCCTTTCGATCAGATCACGGATATACTTGCGCTTGCCGCCATCCTCGCTGCTGGTCACGCGGCAGGCGCAGCGCAGGCATTCCAGCCCCTGCTCCTGCTGCCAGGCAATGATATGCTCCTCTCGTACCAGAAACAGCGGGCGAATCAGCTCCATGCCCGCCCAGTTGTCGCTTTTCACCTTGGGCATCATGGTTTTGAACTGGCCGCCGTAGAACAGGCTCATCAGCGCTGTAGCCACCGCGTCATCATAGTGATGACCCAGAGCGATCTTGTTGCAGCCGCGCTTCTGTGCCTCCTTGTACAGATAGCCGCGGCGCATGGCCGCGCACACATGGCAGGGCGAAGCGGGCACGTCGTTTACGATGGAAAAGATATCGCTTTCAAATATCTCGATGGGGAAGCCCAGCCTGCGCGCGTTCTCCTCCACCTTGGCGCGGTTTTCAGGCGTATAGCCGGGATCCATCGTCAGGTAGCAAAGCTCAAAGGGCACCTCGCTGTGGCGCTGCAGCGCGCGCAGACAGGCCGCCAGCAGCAGCGAATCCTTGCCGCCTGACATGCACACCGCAATGCGATCCCCAGCCGAAATGAGCTGGTAGGTCTTGATGGCGGAGATAAAGCTGCGCCAGATCGGCTTGCGGTAAGTCGTGATAATGCTGTGCTCGGCAGCGGTGTGGCGCGCTTCACTCATGCAGGCAACCCTCCATCGTAAATAACGCCTATATTATAACATATTTTCCTCCAAAAGAAAACATAGCCTTGCGCCGGAAATATACTGGTGATACAATACGATTGTTCTTGAAAGGAGGCATTTTTATGCATGCATCCCGCGTTGCGCGCGTGGCTGAAAATCTGCGCAGAAGGCGCTGATTTCCGCGCCCGCCTCTCTGTTTTATCTTACCGGCAAGTGGATCACCCCCGGCGAGCGCATGGTAGCGCTGTATATCAACGATCAGGGCGATACCCGCCTGTACGCCAACCGGCTCTTTGCCCTGCGGGGCAATATCGACGCAGAGCTGATCGAATATGACGACACCCAGGACTGCGTGCGCATCCTGGCCGACGGCCTGCAATCCGGCCCCATCGGCATTGACAAGCTGTGGCCAAGCCACTTTACCATCCGCCTGATGGATGCGCGCGGAGATATCCGCCCGGTGGTCGGCTCCCGCTGCGTGGACGACGCGCGCATGCACAAGGACGCGCAGGAGCTGCAATGGATGCGCGAAAGCTCCCATAAAAACGACCATGCCACCATGCAGACCATCGCGCGCCTGCACACCGGCATGAGCGAAAATGAAGCCGCCGCGCTGCACACGGGCTTTGCCAATCAGCTTGGCTCCTCCAAGCCCAGCTTTGAGCCGCTGGTCTGCTTTGGCCCCAACTGCGCCGAGCCGCACCACGATACCGGCGCGGATATCCTCAAGGACGGCAATTCGGTCATCCTGGATGTGGGCCTGACCTGGCAGGATTACTGCAGCGATATGACGCGCACCGTGTTTATGGGCCATGCCAGCGACGAACAAAAGCGCGTGTACGATCTGGTTTGCGCAGCCAACGCCGCTGGGCGCGCCGCCGTGCGGCCGGGCGCGGCGCTGCGCGATATTGACCATGCAGCGCGCAAGGTCATCGAGGATGCGGGCTATGGCGAGTACTTTATCCACCGCACCGGCCATGGCATTGGCCTGGAGGTGCACGAGTTCCCCGACGTCAGCGCCAGCAGCGAGGCCATCGCCGAGCCGGGCATGACCTTCTCCATAGAGCCGGGCATTTACCTGCCGGGGCGCTTCGGCGTGCGCGTGGAGGATCTGGTGACCGTCACGGAGGATGGCTGCGAAACGCTCAATGCCGCCCCGCGCGAGCTGATGATTCTATAATACAACGAGGTGCCGCATGCCGGATTTTCTCATCAGAAAAGCCACAGGCAATGATCTTTCCGCCATCGAAACCATCTATAATAAAATCCACGATGCCGAAGCCGCCGGCCTGTAAACTACCGGCTGGATTCGCGGCGTGTATCCCGTGCGGCAAACCGCCGAAGCGGCCTTGTAGCGTGACGATCTGTATGTGCTGGAAGAAAACGGACAAGTGCTGGGCGCCGCCATCATCAACCAGGCGCAGGTAGACGTATACAAACAAGGCCGCTGGATGCGCAGCATGCCGGGCTGCGCAGTTTGCGTGCTGCATACACTGGTGATTTCTCCTGATGAGGCAGGCAAAGGCTATGGCCGTGCCTTTGTTCGCTTCTATGAAGATTTGGCGCGGCAAACCGGCTGCTCCGAGCTGCGGTTGGATACCAACGCGCGCAACACAGCCGCGCGCGCCCTGTACAAAAAGCTGGGCTATCAGGAGATTGGCATTGTGCCCACTGTATTTAACGATATTCCGGATGTGCAGTTGGTGCTGATTGAAAAGACGCTCACTGTATAAGCGCTGTTTAGGCCATAAGCAAAAGCCTGTGTATCTTTTTTTGATACGCAGGCTTTTCTTATCAGCAGTTATTCTTCCAGTTTTAGCCAAGCAGTCCCTGCACCAGAATCAGCAGAATCAGCACCGGCAGCACCCACTGGAAATAAGGCTTGAGCTTGGGCGACAGCTTCAAGCCGCTGCCGCGGTTAGCCTCAGCCAGATACTTGTCAAAACCCCAACCCCACTTGGTTACGCAGAACAGCAGATACACAAGAGACCCGATGGGCAGCAGGAGATTGCTGACCGCAAAGTCTTCCATATCCAGCACGCCGCGGCCGCCCAGCTGCACATGGCTCCATACATTGAAGCCCAGCACGCAGGGCAGGCTGAGCACAGCCAGCAACAGGCCGTTGATCAGCGCGGCCTTTTTGCGGCTCCAGCCGAAGGTAT
>OLXB01000945.1_pt1 | contig 11164 bp, 8 predicted proteins | sample 1673681 | NCBI WGS metagenome assembly OLXB01 (sample SAMEA103958121, study PRJEB25191) | human gut metagenome
ACTTGCATGTGTTAGGCACGCCGCCAGCGTTCGTCCTGAGCCAGGATCAAACTCTTGAGTTTAAATCCTGATGTCACTTCCGTGACCTCATTTACTATCTTGAATTCTGGCCTTGATGATCTCTCATCTTCGACCCTGCGATATCGCTATCGCTCGGTCGCTTCTTCAAAAAAATCGCGTTTTCTTCGTCTCTTGCACTATATAGTTTTCAAGGTGCGCGTCCCGGTTTTGCTCGGAACGTGTTATAGTTTAGCAAAAAAAGCCGTCCGACACAATTTCTAATTCCGCTATTTTCAGCTTGATTTCGTTATATTTAAGTTTAAAATCAAACATTTTGCTGTTTATCAATCTAAATTAAGAAATTGCTCCGTTTTTCTTCTGAATTCATATCAGTTCATTTAATATATGATTTTGCGCCACATTTTATCTGATATTCATGTATCATAAAAGAGACGCGATGGCTCGCGTCCCATATGGCATTTCGAATAATTATATTTAGTTGTGTTTTATGCCGTTGGCGCTGTCGTGGTCTCTGCCTCCGGAACCGGGGTTTCAGCGGCCTCTCCCGCGTTGCCGCTCTGCTTCCTGAACCTCTCAGAAGGTGGATTCACCTGCTTCAGGAAAAAATACAGCCGTGCGGAGTCATCCGTGGGGTCGTGCTCGTCGCCCGATGTATATATGGTAAGGAACTGATCCTCCGTTGTCACCTCTACGCCAAAATCATACTGGCTGTTTTTCAGCTGGGTATCTATCCACTTCTGGACATCTTCCTCGTCCGCAGGCACGTATTCCATAATGCCGGTCTTTTCGTTCTTCTTGGGGTACCAGGTATTATAATTCACCTGTCCCTTGTCGCCGCCGGCCTCGTACATGGCCCATATCTCCCACTGTGCCTCTATGCCGCATATGGCGATATCCCATGTGCGCCCCTCCGGCTTGCTGAAATCCGGCAGCACGGTGGGGTCAAGCTCCGCGTTGCACTGCTTATAGGCGCAATGGGTCTTGCCGAGATTCACTTCCTGTATATGGTGCAGCTCATGGAACAGGGTGCGGCTGGTACGTGCGTTTGCCGCCGCTATAACCAGATTCTGCTGCGTATTAAAGAATTCATAGGAGGCCATGTTGAAATGGGAATACACAGACCCTACGCCGTTCTTCTCCATATTTATATCATGGTCGGCATAGAACCACCAGTCTCTGCCATATAGTATAGGATAATCTATGTTTGTACCCGGGATACATATATAGCCTACCACGTCGTTATTTTTGTCTTTTGCCTCTATCAGCCTTGACTCATAGGGAAATACATACGGCTCCTCTGTCTCCTCCGGGACAGGCGTAGGAGTAACTACAGGAGTAGGATCGGGAGTAGCCTCAGGGCTCTCCGTAGCCTCCGCCTGAGGCTTATCCACAGGCTGCTGTTGACAGCCGACAGATAGCAGCACGGCCAGCGCAACGGCTAATACGGCAATTCGCTTCATGGGTAAATTTTACCTCTCACCAATAAATTCGCAAACAGGGGGAACGCCTATTTTCGCGTACCCCCCGTAAATTCAGCAGTTCGTCCCCTTTATGCGGCAGGGGTAGTTTCCGTAGCAGCCGCCGTTCCGCCGAACTTAGTTGAAGCTGGGTTGACCTGCCTGAGGAAGAAATACAGGCGGGACTGGGCGTCACTGGAGTCGTGATTGTCGCCGCAGGTGTAGATGGTCATGAACTGGTCGGAGGTGCTGGGGGTAATGCCGAGGTTTACCTCGCTGCGCTCAAGCTGCTTGTTTATCCATTCCTGAACAAAGGCTGTGTCGGGCTTCTTAAAGGTATACTTTACGTCCTTGTTGTCATAGGGCCACCAGGTGTTGTAGTACAGGGTGCTGCCCGGCTCGTTCTTCTTTACCTCATAGAATGCCCATACCTCCCACTGCGCGTCTATGCCGTCAACGGAGATGTCCCAAGTGCGTCCCTCGGGGGTCATGAGGTTGGGCAGGGTGCCGGCATCCAATGTTACGGGGCAGGTACGGCCTTTCTCGTCGTAGCCGCAATTGGTCTTGCCCTCGTTTACGGACTGTATGTGGTGCAGCTCATGGAAGAAGCCGTTTTCATATTTGCCCTTGGAATAGGCAACGCGGTTATTGTGGGCTGTCACTATCAGGTTCTGGCCCACGCCGGCTGCGTCCGCACTGGCCACGTTAAAGTGCATATATACGGAACCAAGCTCGCTTTTCTTCTTGCTGCTGTCCATATTATAATAGCCCAGCTTTCCGGTGGCATCGAACATTATGGGGTAGTTGATATTCGTTCCCTGTATCTTTATCCAGCCCACGGTCTCGTCGTTCTTGGCCTTCTGGGCTGCGATCTGCTCGGTATAGGGGGAGGTATATGCCGGCGCGGGGGTTTCCGCGGGAGTCTCGGGGGTTGGGACAGGCGTTACTACCGCCTCCGGCGTGCTGGGAACTACTACATCTATTATCTGATCATCTTCCTGCTTGGAGCAGCCTACGGCCAAAAGGCAGAGGGCGGTCATCACAAGGGCAACGAGTTTTTTCATTATGCTTTTATCCTCCTGTAAGGCCAGATTGGCCCATGTTTTTTTGTTACGTACTAAAATAATAACACATAATGCACATATACGCAAAGGCCCACGGGTTATTTTCATAATATGTTCATAGTTGGGGCGATTTTTAAGCCGTTATGCGCCCGTTACTTTGTTATTATATGTTACAGCTAAGTCATACTCCTGTCAAATACAAAAAAAGGAGACCCGAAGGTCTCCCCCGTTTTTGCCCATCAGCCTCGTATCCTGCGCTTCAGCCCGCACACTGCGGCAGCCGCCAGCAGCAGCCCTGCGGCGCTCAGCAGCACGCTGCCGTCGCCTGTCTTGGGCATGACCACTATTGCGGGAACCGGTTCCTCGGGCGTGTAGTGCTTCTCCGGCTTACGGCTGTTCTCCACCTCCAGGCTGCCCTCTACCTTTACCCACTGGTCCTGTGCGTCCTTGCGGTATATGGCAACGTTGTCGGTACCGCTGGCCTCCTGCACCAGCACCTCTATCTTGAATACCTCCTTATTGAGATAATAGCCGTAGGGAGCAGCAGTCTCCTTCATATAATAAATGCCTACGGGTATCAGCGGGAACTTCACGTCACCGTTGGAGTCCGAGGTCTGTTTATATGCGGTCGGCTCCTTGCAGCCTTCATCCTTAAAGAGTGCAAATACCGCGCCCTTTACCCCCGCGTCGTGCTCGTCCGTCTTTTTGAAGCCAAAGGATGAGGGTATTTCTTCGTAACAGTTGGCGAAATTGACCGTTACCTCTGCGTCGCCGTTTCCTTGCAGCGTCACCTTCACCGAGGGATTTTCCACCTTTTCGCTGTTAACAGTATATTCTTCGCCGTTCGCCGTTACCGTTACGGTAAGCGTATATCCCGCCTTTATGGCGTCTTCTTCCTCAACTATATAAGTTCCGACGGGAAGGAGTATTTTCTCAGACGCAACACAGGTATTAGCTTCAGCAGTTGTTATTTCTACTGTATTTATAAGCTCCTTCGTGTCGTTTTCCGCCTTATACACGTTGAATTTATATGTGCCCGCTCTATTGCTGGTCTTTTTCACACTGAGATACGCCAGCCGCTCCGTTTTTTCATCTATCCTAAAGCTGCCCCTGGCAAATACCGGCGTGCTGCCCTCCGCAACGCCCACGAAGCACTGAGCGGCGTGCCTGCCGCTCACAGGCTCATAGAAGTAAGCGTCCCTTGCGAGGTACTGCTCGCCGGATATGGTAACGTCTATATTTTCTCCGGCTGTCACCCCTTGGAGCGTCACCGAGTATTCGCCGTTTCCCTCGTCCCTCCATTCCCTGCTGGGGAAGGTCTTGCCGTTTGCCGCGAGGGTAAGGTCGTCCTTTTCGTTAAGCGTTATGCTTATGCCGCCGTGCTTGTCGTTTTCCAGCTTAAACTTCAACAGTACGTCCGCAGTGCCGCTCGTTCCGGTGCTCAGCGGAGTAGCTTCCACGCTGTTGAGGATAATACCACCATCCTGAGCATTCTCAGGGTCAATTTTTATGAGGTAGTTGTAGACGTTAGTGATGTTTGTTTTTACAGTATCGATCGACTGCAATGTTGAGTATCCGCTGTATTTATTGCTCGCCGTATCATAATATGCGGTATCACTTTCGTTCCATTTATAATACCATGTCCCGGAATAAGGGTTTGCAATGACGTTATCTTCTTCATTTGCAAAGTGCCATATAGCATTCTGTACGGCTGTAAGGAGCTCGTCTTCTGTAATGTCGTCGCTAATCGAGACGTTATTTGTGCGAAGCGTCGCCGCCATTTCGTCCTTCGTTACAAAAGGATAGGAAGTTTTTGTAATGGCGCGTATCTTCTCTGCGTTTTTAGCCGAATAATAGCCAGCGTTTTCCAGCGTAAGCCGCCTGTATTGGATTTTATTTGCATAGTCAGGCAAAACGCTGGTCGCAGCGTCACAGCAATATACTTTAGTAGGATTATCTTTGCTTTCTCCTTCGTACAAAAGATATACTGCGGGAAGTATATTCCCTCCTTTTTCACCAAAAGCTGGGCTCATATCGAGACTTCTATGTATACTCCGCTGATAATAGGTGTAATAGCCCGGGCACTTTTCGCTGTCCTTATGCCAATAACAGTATTCCCCTTCCGCCATTGCTGCACCGGGCAGCAGGCAGAGCGTCGCCAAAAGAGCGAGCATGAGTGCCCATATTCTCTTCGTTCTCTTCATTTTTACCCTCCGCTTTTTGCTTTATCGATATACAAGTATTACCTTGCATTTTGATTCTTTATTCAGCCCTACAAGATTAAAGCTAAAAGACCCCCGTGTCAATCGACTCGAGGATCTTAGTTTATTTATTACAATTTACGAACTTTTTCGCTGGTCAGAGGGTGGGCTTCATCGTGGGGATTATCGCCTTAGAGAAGCGTATCGTTTCACAAGTTCTTATATCCCTGCTTTTCCGGGCTTTTTTCATAGCTGCTCCCACATAACTGCTCATATCTTCCCATAACTTTTTTCCCAAAATGGGTAAATACATGGGTAAATCCAGTGGTGCTAACTAATCTTGATTTTTCCTTCAAGGCTGGCAAAACTCGCTACTTTCCGTTCCTTAGTTGCTTCGTTGTAAACGTCCATTGTAGTCTCGATATTTCGATGCCCCATGATTTCTTGAATGATTTTCAGGTTTGGCTCATTCTCGCAAAGCCGTGTGCAGAATGTATGCCGCAGATTGTGGACGCTGAAATGCGACAACAGCAGGGGTTCTCTGCATTCCAGCTTCGCTTGCTCTGTTTCCTCAAGATTGCAGTCTCGTATGATCCTATCGATTACTCTGTTGACTGCATGGGGCGTCAGCATTTCGTCATAGCGGTTTTGGAACACAAAGTTTGAATATCCATCGACCACGCATTGATTAACCCCGTTTTCTATCTGCCTTTGCCTTACCTGAAGCAGTGCGGCCCGAACATCCGCAAACATAGGAACGATGCGCGTACCGGCCTTTGTCTTTGGCGTAGTAATATGCATTTCCATCTTTCCGCTGTCCTGCTGGCGATATATCAGATTGTGGTTGATGTCGATGATATTCTGCTTAAAATCGCAATCATTCCACCGAAGCCCAAGAACCTCCCCAATCCTTGCGCCTGTGCCAAGCAGCACCGTAAATAGCGGTTTCCAGTGGCAATAGGTCGATGATCCCGAGATAAATTCTATGAACCGTTCCTGCTGCGGCTCTGTCAGGGCATGCCGCTTTGGCTTTTCCCAATTATGGCTCTTTTTTATTTCCGCCATAACCCCATCCGTAGGATTGCTCCTGATGAATCCGTCACGGACAGCTACATTGAACACCGGATGAAGTATCGTGTGGATGATCTCCATGCTGTTCGGCTTGAACCCAATATCCCTGATAAGATGGACGTAGAACTTCTTTATGTCGCTGTACTTGATTTCAGCGACATTTTTCATGCCTATCTCATCGCGGACATACTTTCCGTACATATACTTGTAGTTTGTCCGTGTTGACTGTTTGAGTTCGTACTTGGTTTCGATGTAGGCATCATAAAAGCTATTCAGCGTTGTCCTGTGCGCCGTGTAGCTGTTTACACTATCCTCCAAGTCTCGGATAATGTCCTTTTCCAGTTCCCGTAAGGGCTTTCCGTTTTTCCTGCCTTTCGGGATGCTGTCACTCTCTACCAATCGCCAGCTGTAGATGCTTCTTGTTTCTCCATGTGCGTCTTTATAGCGGTACTCATACCTTCCGTCCTTGCGCTGACGCTCACCCTGTCTTAGTACTCTGCCTTTTTTATCTCGCTTACCTGTCATTACGGCTCCTTTCATACGAAAAGAATCCGCTTATAGGCTGTGAACAGCTTACCATAAGCGGATTCCTATTTCAAGTTTTCCCATCAAACCAAGCTCGAATGGTCTATAAGCTGTTCAAACTTCTTCCGCTTGATTTGAGGCCTGTTGCCGTTCCAGAGGATGAAATCCGCATCCCTGTTTTCGCTGATGATCCTGCGAAGCTTGTTCTCGCCGATCCTGAAGTATACGGCGGCTTCTTCTATGGAGAGGGTGTACCGCTCCCAGACCGGGATCGCGATGCGCCCCTGCGTCAATTCGGTGTCGTGAGCCATGCAATACCTCTCCTGTTTATATGACGCTCTCATCGAATAAATACCCCTGAAATACCGTGCCGTCACCGGTAATAAAGCGGCCCCGTGCGTCCTTGGGTATCTGGTCGGCAGCATCGGTGCTGTCGAGGATTATTTGCGAAAGCACGTTGTCTGCCCTGCCGCACACACGAAAATCCATGTTGTTCTTGATCTGCCCCGGGATAACGGCGGCATCCGGCCTCTGGGTGGCGAGAATGAGATGAATTCCGAACGCCCTTCCCTGCCGCGCAATGGTGGACAGCCTGCTTTCGATCTGTGCCAGCAGCTTCTTGCGCCCGGCGTCTGCGCCGGTCTTGTCCAGCATCTCCGCCGCCTCATCGCAGGCGAATATAAGCCTCGGCAGAGGCCGCCTGATTTTATTGTAGCTGTCGATATTCGGGCAGCCCAGAGCCGCAAACCCGCTCTTGCGGTCTTCCAGTGCCAAAACAAGCCGGTCGAGGGTATCGAGCAGAGATTCCTCTGTGAAGCACATCCGGCATTTTTCATGCCATACCTTAGGGAAATCCACGCCGCCCTTGAAATCCGCAATAAATACCTTTGCGCGCTTTTTAATGCACTGCATCAGCAGCAGCTTGAGCAAAACGCTTTTTCCGCTGCCTGTTGAGCCGCCCAAAAGAATATGGGGAACGTGTGCAAGGTTGACCGTCACGGGCCCGGCATACCCCTCGCCCAGCACCAGCACAAAGCTTTTGTGGGAAAGGCAGCTGACATCCCAACGCAGTACCTCCGGCCAATCCTCTCCGGCAGGAACGGCATACAGCAGCACGCGGCTCTTGCCCTTGGCGTATGCCAGCTTGACGATGGTTATCCCCAGCGCCGTCTCAATGGCGGGACGCTTTTTCTCCCAATCCTCGAGCGGAATGCTCCGGTTATTAAACTCCCAAACCGTAACGCGGGGATTGCCGCTGTCGCGGCATTTGTGGAGCAGATCCGGCGGTATACCGGCGTGGTTCACGAGGCCGATGCATTGAAGCCTGTCCCTTGCCATCCGCCGCCCTATTGGATAGAGCAGCAGCGCCGCGCCGCCAAACAGCAGATAAACAGTCAAAGCATACCGCATAAGGTGCTTCAGCGCGGGGATTTCAACCGATGCCTGCTGTGCCCAAAGATAGACAGCGATAGCAAGGTACAGCGCAGCCAATACCAGCTTAATTGTTAAATCAGGCGTACCATTCAGCCTTTGCAGCAAACCATTGAGCGCGTCCCTTTTCCGCATTTGAAGCCTTTCGTTCCTGTTCACAGCGCTACGCCGCCTTCCTTGTGCCGGATGGCAGAGCCGTCCGGCAGATACTCGATGACATTCTGCACACGGCGGAGAAAAGCACGCCACGTCTCCAGCTGATACCTCTGGATATCCATATACTGCTCGGACAAAGGGATATTGCTTGTGATGTAGACTGTTGTATAGCAGGCTACCCTGTCGGTGTACCGCGCCGGAAGCGTCAGCGGATAAATATCCAGATAATTGAGCATGGCGCTGATGGGAATCTGACTGTGAAATTCCTCCAGCACCAGCACGTCCTGGGAGTGATAAGCATCAAAACGGACGCCGTTTTTTCCGCCGTAGTCCGTAATGCGGCAGATGCTTCTGGGGTCATGCTTTGCGAAAATCCCCCATGTCTTGCCGGTTCCGCTCGCGCCGTAAAGATAGGTCACCTCCAACTTGCGGTTTTCGGCGCTGTATTTCTCCTCCAAAATGGTTTGACGAAGAATCTCGATGTCTCGGATTCTGAAAGCAAGCTTGGGGTTTTCGTCAACTATATCCATAATGGTTTTACCTTCCCGAAGCTCTTGTATAAGCGCAAACATTTCCGGCGATTCCTCCTCCTTTTCGGCGGGAAGATTGCCCCATTCCTCAAAGGCTCCGATAACGGATGTTTCCGCCTCGGCGGTATCGGCCCATTTTCCGCTTTTGGTGATATAGTCGCGGTTTGTCCTTGCGCTGCCGTAGGCCTTTTCGATATGTGCCGTGGGAAAGCGCGCCTTGATCGTTGAAAAACGGACAGGCGAGGGCGAAAACATGAAAATGTGCGTGTGATGTGTGCCGGTCGTTGCTATCGCGTCTGCCATGCAATAGTAGGACGGTGAAAAACGTAGCAGGATATCCCGGATGGAATCATGGTCGAGGCCTGCCTCCAAGGGGTTGTTGATAGTCAGCGTCCACTTGCGGGCTTGAGAATTGTTTCTAAATATATAAGTCTCCTTTGTAATTGCTGTATTGTTGTGCTGCATGCTACATTGTCGCCATAAGGGTAAGGGTATTACTGCAATTTATATCACCGGCCGGGCCGGTAATATCCTTTTTTAGCCGTTGCAGCGGGTGCAGGCGACCTTGCGCCCCCCGCCGATATCTCCGCTTGTGCAAATAAAGGCGCTTCGCTTTGGTATTAAACGAATGCACCTCGAAAGGCAGAATTTATTCTGGATCGAAAATCATATTACTTGGGCAGAAGTTCTAATAGACTGTTGGCACCGCGATTGATCTCAAGTGGTTTTTTATTACCTCGTCAAAGGGAAATGGGGCGGCGACCATACTGCTTCTGCCGTAAACGCCGATTTCTGCCGTGTTAATGTTTAAACTTTTGTCAACAAAGCTGCTATGAAGCAAGCCACTTTTCTTACTATGGTTAGGTTAATTTAACAGAGATACTATGCTGCTACCGTATTTTACAACGGCCGGGCCGATGTCAGATGCAGCCTCGAATCGGTAGCCCTGAGAGGATTATAACTCATACTTATCGCAATTTCAATCATGCATTTTCGTATTGAGAAGAATAGCACCGTATATACATGCTTATGCCACTCATCCCATTCCTTATGGTCTGAAGGCGCTTGTAGAATATAATATAAATAAAACCTCTGCTTTTACCATGGTTATATAAAAAATCCAGCCGAAGCTGGATTTTTTCAACAAAGTATTCTCATTTACGCAGGGAAATCATTATTTATTGTCATGTTTGCAGGATTGCCCATTTTTGCAGTGTCGATCACGCGAGATGTATCAACGTTGCTATAACGATAAATACTATACTCAGTCCCCATTCGATAAGAGCCAGTTTTATCGCAAACCTAAACCACTGGACAAAGCTGATTCCACCGGCGCCTATGCAGGCATTGGTCGTGGAGCTGGTAGGAATGACGCAGTCCGAAAAGCCCGCGGCACACTGGAACGCCACGACCGCAGTCTGTGCGGTAATGCCGGTCATTTGGGCAAGAGGTCCCATCAGCGGCATTACGAGAGCCGCAAGGCCGCTGCCGGAAGGCACAAATAGATTGATCACGATATTCATTAAAAACATACCTACCGCTATACAAGAGGGAGGCATCATGGACAGGACCTTTGCGAGGGCGTTGAGTATCGTGTGGAATATCATACCCTGCTCCATTACTATCAGTATGCCGCGTCCCATACCGATCACAAGACAGGCAAACATCATGGATTTGCATCCGCTGATATATACCTTACATATATCGTTACCTTTTATCCCTCCAACGATGCCGGCTATAATACCCATCGCCAAGAATATCGGAGCCATTTGTCCGGCAAACCAGTCCATCTTAAGCGCACCGTATATTATTACGCCAAAGCCCGCAATCATCACTATCAGCACCAATATATTCCGCGTGCTAAATTTAGACGGTATTGAAGACTGGACGCTGTCGCTTTCCGGCGCGGGCAGCGTCTTTTCAAGAGAATAGCAGCAACTCTTGCTCGGATCCTTCTTTACGCCTTCGGCGTACCTGATAACATAAAGTGCAGCCGCTATCAGTATTACGATATGCATGATTATTCTGTACCAGGCGCCCGAGAATATCGGCAGTCCGACGATCCCCTGAGCAACAGCGGTGGCATAGGGATTGAATGTGCCGACAGAGCTGCCGACAAAAGCGCCGCACATTACCATAGCTACGCCTGTGATGCTATCATAATGCATTCTGCGCGCAAGGGCGATACATATAGGAACGAAAATCACACACTCCGCGTCGAATCCTATTAATCCCCCCAGTACGGAAAACATCAGCATTACAACGAAGATTACCAACTTTTCCTTGCCCGCCAAGGATATTACCAGTTTATTGGTCAATATGTCTATGGTTTTTGTCTCGTTGATGACAGCGAACGATCCGCCGGCTATCATTACAAAGAATATCAGCGAAGCCATTGAAACCAGGCCGCTGGGTATAGCGTTAAAAAATTGATAGAGATTCACGGGGCTCTGCTCTACCCTTTGATATGTCCCGGGTATCAGTATTGCGCGTCCGGATTCATTCACGGCCGTTTCAAACTGCCCCGCAGGAACTATGTAGGTCAAAACCGCGCATATAATGAGTATTACAAAAATAAGCAGGTAAGTGTGCGGCGGCTCCTTCATCAGAAGCTGCGCAAAAGGCCTTTTCTTGCTATTGCTATCCATTGTTTTCTCCTTGTATTATAGAGTAGTAGTTATTAGAGTCCCTCTCCAAGGACTGTGCTA